>VOFB01003007.1_pt1 | contig 24237 bp, 44 predicted proteins | sample 5384141 | NCBI WGS metagenome assembly VOFB01 (sample SAMN12384721, study PRJNA508395) | human gut metagenome | isolation source: healthy gut A | host: Homo sapiens | reverse complement strand
AGAGATTTCCTTCTCCTTCTTGCCGCGCTTGTTGATGATCGTGCCGGTAACGGCAATGATAATGAAAACACATCGGCATAACCGGCGTTGGTGATAAAGATCTTGGAACCATTCAGGATCCAGTTCTCGCCAGACTCATCAAAACAGCAACCGTCTGCTGACCCTGTGCATCGGTACCTGCACCGGGCTCGGTCAGGCCGAAAGCCCCCAGCCACTCGCCGGAGCACAGCTTGGGCAGATACTTCTGCTTCTGCTCTTCGGTACCGTTCTCAAAAATAGGTGCAGTGCACAGAGAAACGTGCGCAGAAAGGGCAACGGAAGTGGTGGTGCAGACCTTGGCCATTTCTTCAACTGCCATGGCATAGGCCAGGATATCTGCGCCAGCGCCGCCGTATTCCTTGGGGGAAATACAGGCCCATCATGCCCAGCTTGGCCATCTTCTTGATCGTTTCCTCGGGGAAGGCTCCTCTTCATCGATCTCTGCTGCAATGGGCTTGACTTCATTTTCAGCAAACTCACGATACATTTTGCGGAGCAGCTGATGTTCTCTATCAATGACAAAATCCATAATTAAACTCCTCCTGTGCTATTACTTGGTGTAATCGTAGAAGCCCTTGCCGGTCTTTCTTCCAAGCAGGCCGCCGCGAACCATCTTTCTCATCAAAGGATGAGCTCTGTACTTGGAATCGTGGGTCTCGTTGAAGAGAACATCCATAACGTTCAGAACGATATCCCAGCCAATCAGATCGCCCAGTTCCAGGGTCCCATGGGATGGTTAGCACCAAGCTTCATAGCGGTATCAATACCCTCTGCGGAAGCAATACCTTCGGCATACACGCAGACGCCCTCATTGCACAGAGGAACCAGAATCTTGTTGACAACAAAACCGGGAGCTTCCGCAACTTCGACGGGAGTCTTGCCAATTTCCACAGACAGATTCTTGATGATCTCGAAAGTCTCATCGGAAGTATGCGCACCGCGAATGACCTCAATCAGCTTCATAGCCGTTGCGGGGTTAAAGAAGTTACATGCCGATGAACTTGTCCTGACGCTTGGTCGCCGTAGCGATCTCGGTGATGGACAGAGAAGAGGTGTTGGACGCAAAAAATCGTCTCGGGCTTGCAGATGGTATCCAGTTCGCCGAAAACGCTCTTCTTGATATCCATGCGCTCCAGAATTGCCTCAACGATCAGATCCATATCGGCCAGAGCTTTCAGATCGGTGGTGAAAGACATATTTCCCAGGATCGCCTCTTTGGCTTCCTCGGTCATCTTGCCCTTGGCGACTTTCTTATCCAGACCCTTGATCAGCTTTGCCTTGGCAGCGTCCAGAATTTCGTCGCTGATGTCACGGACCGTTACTTCAAAGCCCTTTGGTGGCAAAGACCTGCGCCACATCCAAACCCATGGTACCTGCGCCCATAACACATACTTTTTCATGATAAATAATAGCCCCACAAATTTTTATAAAAAATACTGGCTCTATTACTTATTCAAATAAGTGTAGCTGTCCAGCGTTTTTTCCGTAAATGCCTTCATTGCGCCCTTCTGATCTTCCGTGGCGCAGCACACGCCGAACGCCTCTGCTTCATATGCCGTACCGGTGTACATATCGGTCTGCATACCGCGGCGGATACAGCGCTTGCTCTGACGGATGGCAACCTGCGCCTTGGAAGCGATAGTCTCGGCCAGTTCCAGAGCCTTGTCCATCAATTCATCGGCAGGATACACCTCGCTGACCAGACCCATGGCCTTGGCCTCTTCGGCCTTGATGGTCTTGGCGGTCAAAATCATCATCATTGCATTGGAGACACCGCAGATGCGGGGCATACGCTGGTGCCGCCAAAACCGGGGTAATACCCAAGCCTACCTCAGGCTGGCCAAACTTTGCCTTTTTCGCTGGCCAGACGAATGTCGCAGGCCATCGACAGTTCACAACCGCCGCCAAGAGCAAAACCATTGATCGCAGCGATGATGGGCTTGCTCATATTCTCGATCTTCAGGAACACGCTGTTGCCGTAATCGCCGAATTTTTTGCCTTCCACTGCACCGAAAGCGCTCATCTCGCCGATATCTGCCCCAGCAACAAAAGAACGGCCAGCACCGGTCAGAACACAGACATAAATTTCATCGTCTGCCTCGACCTGGTCGATGACCTTTTCAGTTCCTGAAGCATGGGAGTGTTCAGCGCATTCAATGCCTCCGGACGATTCATGGTGATCACGCCAACGTGACCCTTTTTCCAAATCAACTGCCATGTTTCTTCCTCCTCATCATTCAGTCGGCAAAAAGGACCTCGTCCCTTCGGACCGCTCATGTTCCCTGCCGCAGCGCAACAGAAGAAGTGGGCATCTTATCCCCACCTTATGGTTAGATTATACGTCTTTGTGAAATAAATATCAAAGAGGTTTATCCCGGTTTGCTCACACAAAATTTCAGTCGATTTTGACAGTTTCTCGTCAAAATCAAGGCGCTATTTTATGCAAAACATCCATTTGTTTGTGTTATGTAAAGCGCACAGGCCCAATATCTGGTAAACCGCCTTTCGGCAGAGCACCGCAGCGCCCTGCGCGAGTAGTCCTCTTTTCCTTCCCCGGATGGCCGCCAGGACGCAAAGCCCCGGCAAATTAAAGCGCCGCGCTCCGTTTTTCTCCACAAGGAACTGCCTCCGGCATCAAAAAAAGATTTCCATGCAGATGTTTGCAATACACCTCTCGCCTATGGTACAATAATCACGTTTTCTGCAATCTGATCCCCTATGGAGGTTTATCGCTATGCGTATGAGAAAAAAGAAAAAATCTGGTGCCGCGCATGGAGCGCTGTGCTGCTGTGTGGGTGCGCGAACCGCAGGAGCACCACGGGCACTGGCGCGCGCTGTTTGAGGGCAACGGGGCGCTGCATGTGGAACTGGGCTGTGGTAAAGGCCGCTTCACCAGCGGAAACCGCCCTGAAACATCCCGACACGTTGTTTCTTGCAGTCGAACGGGTTCCCGACGCCATGGTGGTGGCCATGGGCGGGTGTGCTCCATGGGCCTGACCAATGTACGCTTCCTTTCCTGTGACGCCGCCCGGCTGCCGGAGCTGTTTGCCCCCAGGTGAGGTAGATCGCATTTATATCAATTTCTGCGATCCCCGCCTACAAGCGCCACGCCAAGCGCCGTCTGACCCACCATAATTTTTGAAATTGTACCGCCAGGTGCTGGCTGAGGCGGACAAATCCACTTCAAAACCGACAACGCCCCGCTGTTCGCCTTTTCTCTGGAAGAATTCCCCTCGTGTGGCTTTACCCTGTCCGAAGTCACCCACAATCTGCAATGAAACGGTCCCAGGGCATCATGACCGATTATGAAGCCAAATTCCCACGAGCTGGGTACACCGATTCATCGCTGCGTAGCCACCATGGTGGATTGGGATGCGCAGAGAACGCAGACAAGACCGCTGCAATGGAACCGACGGCAGAAGACGCATGAACCGCAGTGCGGCACATCCGATTCCGGGTGTGCCGCACTTTTTTTCACTTTTTATAAAAAAGCACTTGGCTCTCCCACCGTGCTACTCTGAGGATAAAAGTATACAAACTTCTCACGGAATACAATTTTTTCCGCAAGTCGGTACCGCAAACGTTACATACGGATTGGGTTCCGGTCCGTCCGGATACTAATGGCTTTACCTGAACACAGGAGTATGCCCGATCTCTACAAGTCATTTCAATCTTGTCCTGTTTTTGTTTGACCCCCCCACCCGAAAGACGCCGAATTGGGGCAGGGTCTCTATGGCTGGGCAATTAGGAGTGCTGTCTGCCTTGTATGTGTTGCGGCTGACGTAACCATGGCACGACTGTGTACAAAAAGCAGAGGGAACGTTATCTCTTGCGGGGAAGATCCGCACCAGCACAAATAAACCAAAATGCACATTAAAACAGAGCGCCGCAGGAGACCCTGCGGCGCTTGACTGTAAACGGCAAAGCCATAGGCTGAGCCGCAATCAAATTCCCATACAAACAGCACCCATCATCAGCACAAAGCAGGCGCTGCCTAACAACACAAACAGATGAAACACCTCATGGCAGCCGAACCGTGCATGATGTTTCAGCGGCCATTTCAGTGCATACATCACACCGCCCACTGTATAGGCCACACCCCGGCGATCATCCAGAAAAACGCCGATGCGCTGAGCGCCGCTGCCAAAGGCTGTAAGACCAGTACTGCTATCCACCCCATCCCCACATAAAACATGGTGGTCAGGATCCGCGGAGCATCCAGCCAGCACAACGTGACGATGACGCCTACCACAGCCAGCCCCCAGATCACACCGAACAGGCTCCATCCCAGCGCACCGCCCAGCACCGACAGGCAAACCGGGGTGTAGGTGCCCGCAATCAGCACGTAAATCATGGAGTGATCCAGTTTACGCAAAAAAAAGGCGCCCCCGAATCGACGTATTGACACAGTGATACAGGCAGCTCGCCAGATACAGCGCCGTCATAGACGCCGTATAAACGGCCAGCGATACGAGATCCAGCGCCCCCCGCACCGTGGTAAGCCGCCAAGACAATCAGCGCCGCACCGCTCAACACACTCAGCACCGCGCCAAGCCCATGGGTAAACGCAGACCAAAAACGTAAAGCATCATAGGGGTCACGAACCCGAGTGATTTGCTGTTTTTTGCACTCTGTCGAAACAGCAGCCGGCAACGGTGCAGAATGAATTGTCCGTGTCATACAGCTCACTTCCCCTTTCTTCACCATTATATTACATCATTTTTATAAACTGTGTCAATATATAAATTATAATATTATATAATTTTGAAAATTATTTTCAACCTCAAAAAAACACCATTCAGAATCGAACGGCGTTTTTTCTATGGTTTAGTGCTGTGCTTTTGCCAACTCGGTCAGCTGGGTGAACGCAGCCTTGTCATTGACCGCCAGCTCGGCGAGCATCTTGCGGTTAATCTCAATGCCAGCTTTTTTCAGCCCATTCATAAAGGTGGAATAATTCATTCCATTCAGCTTGCAGGCAGCGCTGATACGGGTGATCCACAGTCTGCGGAAATCACGCTTCTTCAGGCGACGGCCGGTGTATTGCATACGTCAGGGGACTTAAACACGGCCTGCTGAGCCATCTTAAAATGCTTGGTTGGAACCCCAGTAGCCCTTGGCGAGCTTCAGGGTCTTATTTCTTCTTTTGCGCGTCATCATTGCGCCTTTTACTCTTGCCATAGTAAATTGCCTCCTATATCTTCAGCTTGATCGCGGTGTCGTAGTTCGATTATTTGTAAGGGATCATCTTGCGGACCGTAGCGGACAGGGTCTTGTCCACATAGCCGCCGGCGCGCAGGCGACGGTGCGCTTGGTGGTCTTCTTGGTCAGGATATGGCTCTTGTTGGCCTTGGCGCACTTGACTTTACCGGTTTTGGTCAGGTTGAATCTCTTTTTGGAAGCACTGTGAGTCTTCAGTTTCGGCATAATAGGTTCTCCTTCCGTTTGTTCGCGGCGCATCGCCGCATCCGTTTACTTTTCTGGCTGCTGGGCTTCGGCGCAATGAACATCGCCATATGGCGACCCTCCAGCTTGGGCGGCTTATCCATCACGGCAACATCGGCACACTCCTCGGCAAAACGCTTCAGCAGATTCTCGCCGATTTCGGTATGCGCCATTTCGCGGCCGCGGAAACGGACAGTGACCTTGACGCGATTGCCCTCGGCAACAAACTTTTGCGCGTTTTTCAGCTTCACATTGAAATCCCCAATGTCGATGCTGGGCGACATACGGATCTCCTTGATTTCGACCACATGCTGATTTTGCGGGCCTCTTTCTCCTTTTTGCCTGTTCAAAACGGAACTTTCCATAGTCCAGCAGTTTGCAGACGGGCGGTACCGCCGTCGGAGAAATTTTGACCAGGTCAAATCCCTGTTCCTCTGCGATCTTCAGAGCCTCATCCGCAGACATAATACCAAGCTGTTCGCCCTGGCCGCCGATCAGGCGCACTTCCTTATCGCGGATCTCCTCGTTGATCTGATGAGCCACGTTGCTAATACCGAAGCACCTCCTAAAAATAATGCTTAATTGCAAAATAAAACGCGGACGCCGTAAGGCACCCGCACACAAACAAAACGCATAAACTATGCGTTTTCTTCTCCTGTTAACCTTTTTGCATAAAAGCGAAAGGTGAGAGCGGATGCCACCGTTCTTCTTTGTTTTACTTGGTAAGTATACTCTCTCATGCTTTGCTTGTCAACCACATTTTACAAATTTTTTTCAATACCATTTCTGCCGCAGCGTGCGCCACAGGAATAGCCGCCAGGACGCGGTGCGTCCCAGCGGCCCCGACGTCATTTATTTCTGATACGGCGCCAGTTCCAGCCGGCAGAACCACCCTGCGGATGGCCGCAGACCGGGCATTCCTTGTGGCGCAACGGTAGCACGGGTCATAAAGCCGCAGTTCAGGCACACCCATCCAGTCTCCTGTTCGCTGATATACAGCTGGTCCCGGCTCATATAATCCAGGAACAGCTGGAAACGCTGAGCATGGGTCTTCTCAATTTCAGCAATCAGTCCAAACTTTCCGGCGATTTCCTGAAAGCCCTCCTCATGGGCGATTTTGGCAAAATCGGGATAGATGAGCCCATGTTCCTCTTCCTCGTTATGAACGGCATAATTAAGCAGCGCCCTGGTATCCTTTTTTTCATCCACAGGATAGCCGCCGTGATCTCTACACTGCTGCAGCCGCAGCCGCGCAGATATTCATAGAAAATCTCCATGCTCTTTTCCCTGTCCCGCCGTGTAGTGGAACAGCAGCTCCAAAACAGGGTATCCCTCCTTTTTCGCGGCAGCCGCAGCAAATGTGTAGCGATTGCGCGCCATGCTCGCCGGCAAACGCACGCATCAGGTTCTCTTTTGTTCTGCTATTGTTCAATTCCATAGTGACCCTCAATAAGATTTTGCGCGACGTGTCGCGCATACCTTTATTGTTCTTTTTTCCATCCATTTATACGTCAAATTTTCCAATCCATGTATAAACTGCCGGCTGCAAGGTTACAATAGGTGCATACTCCAGTTCTGGGAAGGAGGTGCCCTCAATGAAAAACAATAACGAGAACAAGCAGAACCAGAACAGCCAGAACCAGCAGGATCAGCAGAACCAGAACAAAAAATCAGAATAAGAAGTAATCTTTTCCAAAACCACCAGCGCCGGCAAGCCTATGACTTGCCGGCGCTGCCCTTTTTCTTGCCCGGAAAGGAAAAGATGCTATTATAATATAAATAGTATATATGTGTATTCTTCAAAGGATGCACAGTCTGGAAATGAGGTAAGCGGTATGAAAATGCTGGTTTTGTCCGACTCCCATGGCAATGTAAGAGAACATGGCGCGCGCAGTGGAGCAGGTGCAGCCCGACCGCATCGCCCACTTGGGCGACGTTATGTGCGACGGTGAGAAGCTGCACGCTCTATTCCCAGCAATCCCCTTGGATCAGGTGCCGGGCAATTGCGACCTGGCCGCTTTTGATGCGCCGGAAAAACTGCTGCTTGTGGAAGACAAGCGGGTTTTGCTTTGCCACGGCCACACTTCAGGTGAAAAGAAGGCCTGCTGACGGCGATGTACGCCGCCCTTGAGAAACAGGTCGACGTACTTTTGTTCGGCCATACCCACCGTGTGTTTTCCGAGATACGCAACGGCGTGGCAATGCTCAATCCCGGCAGCAGCGGCGATTCCCGTTATCCAACCTACGGCATTCTGGACATCGCACAGGGACAGATCCGCATCCGCACCGTACCGCTGAACGGATATCCGGACTCCTGAACGTTTCAGCACCCCGAACCGGCTCCGGGCCGATTCAGGGTGTTTTATTCAGTGGCATTCGAAGCAAATTCCGTAGAAAGCACCTTCAGCAGCGCCTGCTTTTCATTGGGAAGCGTTCCGTCAATCACAGCATCCAGCATAAACTGCAGCGCCGCGCCCACTTCCCGGCCGCGGTAGCCTTGCTCCAGAAGATCCCGGCCATTGACGGCCAGCTGCCGCAGTGTAAAACACGCATCCTGCTCCAGCGCCTGCTGAAGCAGCGCTTCCAGTGTATCAATCTGTCCCTGCCGGCCGTGGTAGGCACTGGCCTGAGCCAGATTGTCCGCCCGCTTGACCTGCAATAGGTCCCGGACTCCCTGCTCGCCCAGTTTGTGCAGCAGACGGCGCATCGCTTTCTGGGTTTGCTCAATAGGTACATCGTGCCATTGAACCAGCGTCAGGATCCGCCTGGTACTTTCTTTATCAAAACGCAGTCGCTCCAGGATCGTTTTGCCCAGCGTGCAGCTGACGTCCATGCCCTCTAAAATGGCCTGTACCATCCTCATCCACGGTCATGGTTCCGGGTTTCCCCAAATCATGCAGCAGCATCGTCATTCGGAGCACCGCATCGGGCGGAACAAACCCCACGGTACGTGCAATATGCTCCACATCATAACAATGGTGAATATTGCGCTGATCGCACCCCACAGCGGGCAGGATTTCCGGCAGGACGACACCAAGCACTTCCGCATATTGAAGCAACGCCGGTACAACGCAGCGCCCGCACAGCAATTTCAGCAGTTCTTCCCGGACGCGCTCAACCGCCACTTCCGCAGAAGGCTCTTTCCCCTGAAAGACGGCATCTGCTGTCTCTGGGGCAAGAAAAAACCCAGAACAGAGGAAAACCGCAGCGCCCGCATAATGCGCAGCGCATCCTCTTCAAGCGTTGTTCCGGGCGTCCCACACGGCGGAGCACGCCACGCGCCAAGTCCTCTCCCACCGAAGAGATCTGTGATCTCGCCGGCGATCCATAGCTATGGCATTCACCGTAAAGTCGGCGCTTCAAATCTTCGGCAAGGGGAGTCGAGAACGTGACAGCATCGGGATGGCGGTGATCGGCATAAGTCCCATCCAAGCGGAACGTGGTGACTTCCGAAAGACGCCGCCCCCTCAAAAACAGTGACGGTACCGTGCTTAAAGCCCGGTGGCCGCGGCCTGAGCGCAAAAAGAGAAGCACCTCTTCCGGCCGGGCCGCAGTTGTAATATCCCACCTCCCGGCCTGCGGTCCAGCAGAAGATCCCGCACGCAGCCGCCCACAAGATAGGCCTCGTACCCGGCGCGCTCCAACCGTTCCAGAACCCGCCGCGCCGGCGGTGCGATGACTTCCATGCTTCTTCGCCTCCTTTACCGATTTGTTCGTCCCTTTTCCATAAAATGTGCCCAAAGTCCCTTTCACGACGCAAAACCGTGTTGCACTCTGCGGGCTTCAGTATTATAATATTATAGTGCTTTTTAAAATTTTGCAACCGCCGCGCTTCGCTCTCCTGCGGCGGCTGATCATCCGTTGGAGGTTTTTATGGAAGATATCCCGTCATTATATGGTCCCCCGGAACATGCGCACATTTGATCGGCATCGGCGGCGTGTCCATGTCCCCCTTGGCCGAAGTGCTGCACCGCGCCGGCATTACCGTACACGGTTCCGATATGCGCGAGAGCGATGCCGTAGACCATCTGCGCAGCTTGGGGGTCGAGGTCGCCATTGGCCACCGTGCTGAAAATATCTGCGGCTGCGACTATATTATCCGCACTGCCGCCGTGCACGATTCCAATCCCGAAATCGCTGCGGCCCATGCGCAGGGGGATTCCTGTATTTGAGCGCGCCCAGGCCTGGGGCGCCATTATGCAGCATTATAAAAAAACGCCGTGTGCATCTCCGGCACTCACGGCAAAACCACAACCACTTCGATGATGACACATATCACCATGGCTGCCGCCCTGATCCCACAATCATGGTGGGCGGCACGCTGCCGCTGCTCGGTTCCGGCTACCGTGTAGGCCACGGTGACACGATTGTGCTGGAATCCTGCGAATACTGCAACTCTTTCCTCAGCTTTTTCCCCACGGTGGCCGTAATCCAATGTAGAGGCCGATCACCTGGATTTTTTCAAAGACCTGGCCGACGTGGAGCACTCTTTCCACCGCTTTGCCCGCGCTGGTGCCAGAAAACGGAAGCATCATCGTCAATGCCGACGACGCAGGCTCCATGGCTTCGGTACAGGGGCTGACGCATCCCGTGACTACTTTTTTGGCCTGGATGCACCGGAGGCCGATATCACAGCAGAAAACATCACGCTGCAAAACGGCTGCCCCGCATTTGACATCGTCTGCCGCGGCGAACACTACTTGTCGGCATCGCTCCGGGTGCCGGGGCGGCACAACATCCTCAACGCTCTGGCCGCCGCCGCTGCGCGCAAAGGCCCCCGGGTACAGCCGTGGAACACGGCCTGGCCCATTCACCGGCGCAGGCCGCCGTTTCGAGCACAAGGGCAATTACAACGGTGCAGAAGTTTATGACGATTACGCCCACCATCCCGGTGAACTGCACGCCCTGCTGACTACCGCCAAAACGCTGGGCTACCGGCGCATCCTGTGCGCTTTTTCAGCCGCATACCTATTCCCGCACCAAAGCGCTGTTCCAGGAATTCGTGGAAGAGCTGAAGCCTCCGGACATAGCCATTTTAATGGAGATCTTTGCCGCCCGGGAAACCGACACGCTGGGCATCTCTTCCAAAGATCTGGCCGACGCCATTCCCGGTGCTCTTTATTGCAAAACACTGGATGACGTGACCGCTGCACTGCGTTCCTGGCCCAGGAAAGGGAGACCTGATCCTGACTGTCGGCGCCGGCGATATCTATTTGGCCGGGGAAAAACTGCTGGTGCAATAAAATAAAAGAACAAATAATTCTGCCTATTCGGCAGAAACGGAGGTAAGCTATGAAATGTCCCTATTGTGGCTTTAAAGAAAGGGTCGTAGATTCCCGCCCCGCCGAAGAGGGCAACAGTATCCGCCGGCGCCGGGAGTGTCTCTCCTGCAGCAAGCGCTTCACCACCTATGAAACTGTGGAAAGCCTGCCCATGGTGGTGGTTAAGCGCGACGGCAGCCGCCAGACTTTCGATCGGCGCAAGCTGGTCAACGGCATGCTGCGCGCCTGCGAAAAGCGCCCGGTGTCCGTGGCTCAGCTGGAAAAACTCGGCGAAGAAATCGAACAGGAAGCTGCAGAATTCCCCTGGAGCGTGAGATCAGTACCGAGCATGTGGGCGAGTTGGTCATGGATAAGCTCAAGGGTGTAGACGAGGTGGCTTACGTCCGGTTCGCATCGGTGTACCGCCAGTTCAAAGATATCAATACCTTTATGCGCGAGCTGAACAAACTTCTGGATGAGGACAAGCATTGAACGCTCGTCCGTGTTCAAAAGGGAGGTATACGGTGTGAATGCACCGTATACCTCCCTTTTTCTTCCCCCTTTTTACGGCAGGATCGGTTGTCCAGCCTCGTCAAAGACAAAAACGGCATAAGCCTTTCCCCACAGCCGCTCAATACGGGCAAACAGAAATAACGCGGCAGCAGAAACGGACGCCCGTCGTCAATGGGCACCGCCAGGGAGCGACCGCTGCCTTCCGGTTTCCAATAGCAGTCCGGCACGCCGGACAGCTGCGGCGAGAATGTGCGAAAAAAATATTCCGGATGCCGAAGAAGAATCCATCCCTCTTCCGCCGCTTCCTCCGGCGCTGCATCCCCGCTTTCCGCTGCACTGCGCACGTACAGGCTGACCCGCTGCACCGTGCCGATCCCACTCCATGCATGATTGGCCAGCGTCCGCTGGAGCACAAAACAGCCGTCCTGCCACTCCGGCACGCCCAACGGCATTTCTCCCCCCCTTCCAGCACCAAAGAGTAGATCCGTCCCTGCCGCGCGCCGCAGCAGGCGGAAAAATGCGTATAAAGCCCTTCTTTTCCATGCGCAAGCTCCCGCAGGCGCGCCGCCGAAATAAATCAGATATTCTTCCATGATCATCCACCTCGCTGGGGCAAAAGCCGCCTGTGCAATGATATGCACAGGCGGCCATGCTTTATACTACATTTTTTCGCTTTCAGGAAATCGTATAGCTGCCCCGCACCAGCATTTTGACGGTGGCGGCAGTGGCTTTGACACCCCGATCCTCGATGGTCATCATATAAAGATGATTTTTCGTTAATGCCGCGCCGTGATCGATGACGCCGGCGGTCGTGGTGTCGATCAGGCCGGGCGCAGAAGAAGCCGCGCAGGAAGCCGTTCCCACACGGAGCATCACCTCAGTGCCCACTTCGCCCTTCAGCGTCTGTCCGCTGCTCAGCGTGACCAGAACGAAACCGCCGTTCGCTTCGGACAGCACTTCTTTCTTGAAGGTATCGTTCAAATAGCTGTATGTAATCAGCGGATCCTCAGATGATCCGGCGCTGCCGGCGGCGGCCACACCGGTCACAGTCAGAGCGCATGCGGCAGCCACGCAGGCCGCGCGCACGATCCATTTCTTTTTCACGCTCGCTTCTCCTTTGTGCACGAATTTTTCAGGGGGCATGGGGCCAGGCGCCCCATGCCCGCAAGTATATCACACCAGGCGGTCGTTGGGCAAGCCAAAACTGACAGCGATAGCAGAATCCACCTTTTCCATCAGTTCCGTGTCCAGCCGCCCCATCTTTTCCCGCAGCCGACGCTTATCCAAGGTGCGGATCTGCTCTAAGAGTACCACAGAATCCTTGGTCAGTCCATACTTTTTGTGCGGAAAGTTCAATATGCGTCGGCAAGCGGGCCTTATTGACCTGTGAGGTAATGGCTGCAGCGATTACAGTCGGCTGTAGCGGTTGCCCGTGTCGTTCTGCACGATCAGCACGGGCCGGACGCCTCCCCTGTTCACTGCCGACTACCGGTCTCAGATCCGCATAATAGATATCGCCCTGTTTCACATTCGTATCCAAAACGCTCACACTCCGCCGGAAGAATCGTTTTCCCGTTCTCCCGGATACCGCATGGGCTTTACAGCGATGGGAAGAGCAGGTACTATCATTCTCCCACAGCGGGCGAAATTTTATACCGCCCGCCGAAAAATTCCGCCGCGGCCCTATGTCAGCATATGTATCGCCAAGGCGAATGGTGTCATTCGGTGATCCAGAGCTTGCGGTCCACCACCTGACCGCCGCGGTAATACAGCCGCGGAACACGCTTGAAAACGGCACAGATGATTTCATAAGGATCGTTTCCGCCATGCGCGCCATGGCATTTACTGAATTGCGCACACCAAAGATTTCGATTTCATCCCCCACCCCCACATTGGGGCAGCCTGTCAGGTCAATCATACACATGTCCATACAGATACGGCCCAGAACCAGCGCAGGGCCATCGGCTGTGAGAACCTGAAAGCGGTTGGAGAACGTGCGGAAGAAGCCGTCAGCATAGCCAATGGGAAGCACGCCCACCCGGCTGCGCCGGTCGGTTTTATAGGTGCGTCCATAGCTGATGGCCGCGCCCGGTTCATAAATTTTAATCGTGCTGACACAGGTTTTGAGGCTCATCACACTTTTTGAGTCCCAATTCTTCAGCCATTTCCGTCAACCCGTAGAGCAGGATGCCCGGCCGAACCATATCCAGCCACATATCAGGATAATACGCCACTGCACCGCTGTTGGCACAATGACGCAGCGCAAATGTCCTTCCCTGGGCCTTCAGGGCATCAATCACGTCACAAAACAGCTGAAACTGCGCTCGCGTACATGCTTCGTTTTCCGCACCCGGTTCGTCGGACACGGCAAAATGTAAAATCCCCTCGGCATCCAGCGCAGGCAATGCACAGGAATGGGCGATACGCGCCACTCCCCCTCAAAATGTTCTCCTGCACATAAAAATCCCAAACGGGACATGCCAGTATCCACTTTAATATGAATTTTCAATGCCGCCGCATTTCTCCAGCAGCCGCACTGTATTCTTCCGCCTTTGCCTTGGCAGACACCGCCTGCGTGATCCCCAAACGGATCAGTTCGCTCACCTGCTCCGGAGGCGTATGCCCCAGGATCAGCACCGGCATGGTGATGCCGTGGCTACGCAATTCCCTCGCCTCATCCAGACTGGATACGGCCAGGTAATCTGCTCCGGCATCCTGCAGCGTCCGGGCCACCTGTACGGCGCCATGGCCATAGGCATCTGCCTTGACTACTCCCAAAAACTTCACACCCATGCCGACACGGCCGCGCAGAGCATGATAATTATACAGCAAATGGTCGAGATCAATCTCTGTCCAGGTTCTTCAAATCGGTCTCCATAAACGAGTAATGCCTCCGAATCCTGTTGATTTGCATGTTAACAAGCACGCATTGTGTCTGCAAAAAGTATAGCACACTCTCCTCTCCGGTACAAATATTTCTTGCCTGCAAAAGAAGCGGGACGCGCAGTGCGTCCCGCCAATTTTCTTATACTGAGCCATCCGCTGTACCTTCCGCAGCGGAAAATTCAGAAAAAGGTCACGGTAAATACAGTCTTCCCCTCCGTTTGAACCTCCGCGCGCAGCGGCAAATGATTGGATGCAAACCAGACTGTATAGTCGATTTTTCCGTCGTCCTGACCGGTGGTGTCAAACACCAGGCACAAGCACTCTTCGCCGTCGATGCTTTCTGTCCCTTTTTCCAGAATATAGCCTTCTCGAATGGCATCCACCACCATAGGCAGGATCTGAGCCGGAGTCAGTTCCTGGCTGCTGACCGGCCCCGCCGCCAGGCTCATATCATCGTAGTGCAGCGACAGATCGTCCCGTTAAATTCCGCAGCAATCCCTACCAGGGTTTCCGGCGCGAGCACCTCCACCCGGGCAGAACCGTCTGCATTCCAGTCACATTGAAGCGTGTAGTTTTCCACCTCATTTTCCCGGTCACAGCGCACATCCGCCGTCATGGCACACCCCGTCAGCGCGCGGTATTCCTCCTGCAGCATCTGCGCGCCGTCTTTTTCTGCTCCATCCCGCCCGGCGCCGGCGCACAAGCGCTCAGCGTCAGTCCCAGACCTATCATCAGTACACAAACTGCTTTTCCGCGCACACGTGTTCCTCCTGTATCGTTTCGTTTTTACCGGCCCTGCAGTCCCATTACCACTGCGGCAATCTGCCTGATCAGATCGGAGGGGAGCATGGAAACCTCGCCCAGCTCCTGCGCTGCCCGATCGCCGGCGCAGCCATGCAACCACACAGCGGCACAGGCCGCCGCATAAAACTCCACGCCTTGCCCCAGGAGCGCCAGCAGCATCCCCTGAAAGCGCATCGCCGCTTCCGCCCTTGGCCATACCGGAATTTCCGGTGGTGTTCACCGCAGCACGCCCGTCCGGCGCAGCCACAATGGTGCGATGCCCTTTGAGCACCAAAACACAGCCCCAGCGCGCAGCAAAATCCCGTGCCGCCGTCAGCCGGTCGGTCCGTTCCAAATCACCGCCCAGCCGGGCAAACTCACCGTCATGGGGCGGCAAAACAGTGACTCGCCCTGCACGCTGGTACAAACTATCCATATGCGCACAAAGTGCATTTATGCCATCGGCATCCAAAAGAAGGGGCTGTTGAATTTCAGCAAACCAAGCGGCAAAGCAGGGCATCGCTCTCCCCGCTGCGCCCCAGTCCTGGACCGATCAGCGCCGCATCGCACCCCCGCAGCTTTTCCATAATTTTTTCATAAGCCGCCGCGGAAAGCTTTCCATCCTGTTCCGGCAGCGGATAGGGCATCTCTTCCAGACATTTGCCCGCCACGATGCTCCAGGCAGAAGATGGCGTCCCCACTGTCACCAGTCCCGCCCCCATGCGGGCACACGCATGGGCCGCCAGCACCGGGGCGCCCGTAAAGCCCACGCTGCCGGCCAGAATATAGTCCTTTCCAAAATCGCCCTTGTGCCCATCCGCTTTGCGCATCGGAAGGGTCTCTTTCACCACCGTAGCATCGATGGTTTCCACATTCAGCGCCTGAGCAACCATCACATCCCCCGGAATACCGATATCGCGGACCATCAGGCGGCCTGTATACAGGGCGCCCTGGTCGATGAATTGACCGGGTTTGGCCAAAGAAAAGGTCACCGTGGCCGCCGCGCGCACCGCACAGCCCAGTACCTTTCCCGTGTCGGCATGTAGGCCGCTGGCAATATCCGCAGACACCGTGGGAATATTATCGTATGTATTCATCAACGCAATGGCAAGGGCAAAAAGCCCGCTTACCTCCCGGCACAAGCCCACGCCAAACAGCGCATCGACAAAAGCGTCACACCCGGCGCACCAGGCATACAACTCACATAAACCGGTGGTATCCGTGGGAAACGGCCGAAGCGTCAGGCCGACTTCCGCTAATCTCCGCTCCATGGCAGCCGTATCGGGCGTCAGAGTGCCCCGATCCCTACCAGAAACACGGCGGCGTCCCAGCCCCGCTCTTTCAGCAATCGGGCCGCTGCCACTCCGTCGCCACCATTGTTGCCCGGTCCGACAAACGCAGCGACGCGTTTCTCTCCCTTCCCAGGCATTTTTGTCCACATCCGGCGACAGTCTCCAATCGAAACTTCACCGGTTGCCTCCGGCAATAACAGCCTCTTTTCCCCGACCTGCAGAACTTTCCTGTACTTCGGTCAGCTCTTCCACCACGTCGGCGATCTCTTCCGCCGCCCGCTCCATCAGATCCAGCGAGGGAATACCCCGCTCTTCTATGGCAACGCGGTCCATCTCTTTCATCTGTGCAGCAAAAGCCAGTTTCATCGTCCCATTCTCCTTTCAACGCACCGGCGTATAATTGATTTGTGCCGCCTCGTTTGTGGCCTCCAGTTTAAAAAAATCACCGGACGCAGTCCATCATTGCAGCTGCAAATCGCAACGCCGGGTTTGCGGATCCAATCGCCAAAATAAAATACATCCTCCCCAGCGCCATGCGCCAGAGCAAAGACATATTGATATATGGCTTTCCACGCCTCATCGCAAAAGCCCTCTGGCTTGGCGTAATCAGCATAAAACACCTGTCCCGCTTTCAGCATAGGGCATGCCGAAAGTCCTTCGGCACCATACTCCTGCACCAGCTCCTCGTCAAACGTTGTCTTCAGCACTGTAATCTTTTACTTTTCTCATCATTACGGTTTAACCTCCTGGCCATCCGCTTTCTCAAACACGCATCGATCCTCTGACCGCCGGCTTTTTCTTTCGGCGTCCATATGGCTTGGTCTTCATTTTACTCCATTCCCCTCTTGCATTTCAATGGCTTTTTATGCTATAAATGGTAGTTGATATCAGCTATGAACGGGAAAATAGCGGAGCATGTGCACCTTTCAGAGAGAAAACGGCCGGCGGCTGAAAGCCGATTCAGTGCGCACCGCTTGGTTCGTCCGGGAGCGGTCTGTAGAGCAGAACGGGTATCCCTCCGTTAGCAGGGTTTGAAGTGTCCGTGCCCGATTGGTGCGGAAATGCGGGTGGTACCGCGGAAGGCTGGCCTTTCGTCCCCATAGAGGGATGGAAGGTATTTTTTTATAGCTACCCCACATCCACCACATATGACGTCCCTTTCCAGGAAACCCGGTATCTGGGATTTTCCCGCATCTCTTGATGATGCCATACTATCTCATACAAAGGAGTTTATGAATATGAAAGAACAATTGGCAAAGATCCGCGCGGAAGCGCTGGCGGCATTTTCTTCCGCACAAACCGCAGCGGAACTGGACGCCCTGCGCGTGCAGTATCTCGGAAAAAAAGGCGAGTTAACCGCCGTACTCAAACAGATGGGACGGTTGAGCGCCGAGGAACGGCCTGTCATGGGACAGTTGGCCAACGAAGTGCGCGCCGCACTGGAGCAAGCTTTGGAAGAAATGGGAAGCAAGCTGGAAGAAGCTGCTCTGGACGCACAGCTCAAAGCAGAAACGGTGGATGTGACCATTCCGGGCAACGTTCAAAAAAATCGGCCATAAACATCCCATGTACATCGCTCTGGACGAGATCAAAGATATTTTTGTAGGCATGGGATTCACCGTGCTCGACGGACCAGAGATCGAACTGGCCTCCTACAATTTTGACAAGCTTAACGCCGAAGAAGGCCACCCGTCCCGTGATTGGTCCGACACCTTTTATTTTGATAAAGACAGCCGCGTTATGCTCCGCTCGCAGACCAGCCCCATGCAGGTTCGCGCAATGGAAACCATGGAATTGCCCATCCGTATCATCGCGCCGGGCCGTGTACCGCAAGGATGAGGTGGATGCCACCCATTCTCCCATGTTCCACCAGGTAGAGGGCATGGTCATTGACAAGGGCGTGACCATGGCTGATTTGAAAGGCACGCTGAACACGGTAATCGAAAAGCTTTACGGCGAAGGAACTATAACCCGTTTCCGTCCCCATCATTTCCTTTCACGGAACCTTCCTGCGAAATGGACATCCAGTGCCACAAATGCGGCGGCCGCGGCTGCCCTACCTGTAAGGGCGAGGGATGGATCGAAGTGCTGGGTGCGGGCATGATCCACCCCAACGTGCTCCGCATGAGCGGCATCGACCCGGAGGTCTATTCCGGCTGGGCCTTCGGCATGGGTCTGGAGCGCACCGCCATGCGCCGCTTCAAGATCGCTGACCTGCGTCTGATCTTCGAGAACGACATGCGCTTCCTTGAACAGTTTTGACGGTTCCGCCCTTTCCCCTATGCAGGAGTCCAATTTCCATATAAAAGGAGAACGAATCCATGTTACTGAGCAGAAAAATGGCTCAACGAGTTTGTCACCGTTGACGCCGACGATAAGGAATTTGCCGAGGCCATGACCCTCTCCGGTTCCAAGGTGGAAACCACCGCGGATCTGGGCGCAGAAATTTCCAACGTAGTGGTGGCCGCATCCTGTCCATGGAGCGCCACCCTGACAGCGACCATATGTGGATCTGCCAAATCGACGCGGGCAGGCCGAACCGGTACAAATCGTCACCGGCGCCTGGAACATCCATCCCGGCGATCTGGTGCCCGTAGCGCTGCATAAATCCACACTCCCCGGCGGCGTAAAAATCGAGAAGGGCAAGCTCCGGGGCATGGAGTCCAACGGCATGATGTGCGGGCTCTATGAGCTGGGCCTGACGAGCGGGACTTTCCCTACGCCGCCATTACTGCTGCCGCTATTCTGGGAGACTACAAGCCTCTGGACAAGGATAAGCCCTCCCCTCCCCGCCGACATCCAAGCCGGGGATAAGATCTACGGCCCGTGGTTTGCGCCAGAGTGTTGGAGTGCGTTCCCCAGCCCAACGGCATTTTCCACACCTGTCTGGATCTGGGCGGCTCCACCGCCTGCCCTGATACGGTATGCGCCAACCTCCACGAGGGCGACCTCGTGGCCTACGACACCAAGACGGACGCCATCTGCACCTTTGGAAGATCTTCACGCCCAGCAGGCAGAGTTCCCCACTGCATCAGCGACGGCATTTTCATCCTCCGCGAGGACTGCAAGCCCGGCGACGATATCAAGCCCATCATCGGTGCGGACGATCATGTGGTGGAATTTGAGATTACTCCCAACCGCCCCTGACTGCCTGAGCGTCATCGGTCTGGCTCGGGAAGCCGCGGCAACGTTCGACGCAGAGCTGCATCTGCATGAGCCGGTAGTCAAAGGCGGTGCGCCGGGCAATCTGGCGGAACTGCTGGATGTGGAAACACCGGCCGCTGACCTGTGCCCGCGCTATACAGCCCGCATGGTACGCAATGTAAAAAATCGCTCCCTCCCCCAAATGGATGCGCGAACGCCTCCGGAGCATGGGCGTGCGCCCCATCAACAACATCGTGGACATCACCAATTATGTCATGCTGGAATACGGTCAACCCATGCACGCCTTTTGATTACCGTTATGTAAAGGGCGGCAAGATCATCGTCCGCCGGGCCGAGGAGGGCGAGAGCCTTACCACCCTGGACGGCAATGTGCGTACGCTGACGCACAATCACCTGGTCATTGCCGACGACACCGGGCCGTGGTCTGGCCGGCATCATGGGCGGCGAAAATTCAGAAATTGTCTCCGACACCGTGGATGTGGTGTTTGAATCCGCCAACTTCAACGGCGCCTCCATCCGCAAGGGCGCCCTGTCTCTGGATGCGCACCGAGGCCAGCGCCAAATTTGAAAAGGGCCTGGATATTCTCAACACTCTGCCCGCTGTCAACCGCGCCTGCGAATTGGTGGAACTGCTCGGCGCCGGCGAAGTGGTGGACGGTGTAATCGATATTCTGAACTATGTGCCCAACCCCACCGTTTTGAAACTGAGCCGGAGAAGATCAACGCCCTGCTGGGCACCGACGTATCCCACGAAGAAATGATCTCCATTCTCAAAAAAAACTTTCTTTTCGAGATCGATGAAACCGGTAGGATCACCGTTCCCTCCTGGCGCGGCGATGTAAAAAGAAATGGCAGATCTGGCAGAACAAGTGGGCCCGTTTCCACAGCTACAACAACATCCCCTGTCACCCTGATGCGGGGCAGACCACCTTGGGCGGCTATTCCGAAGCCCAGCAGCTGGAACGTACATTGGGGCTGTGTGCCGTACCTGCGGATACGACGAGATTATCACATATTCCTTCATCTCCCCACCTATTATGACAAGATCCGCTGGCCGGAAAACGATGCCCGGCGCAGCAGTTTCAAAATTTTGAATCCCTTTGGGCGAAGACACCTCCATCATGCGTACCACCGTGCTCCCTTCCATGCTGGAAATCCTGAGCCGCAACTACAACTACCGTAATAAGCGCGCCAAACTGTATGAGATCGGCCGCATTTACCTGCCCGGCGGCGAGGATGGCCTGGCCACGGAAAGCAAGATGCTTCCATCGGCGCTTACGGCGAAGATATGGACTTTTTTCACCCCTCAAAGGCGTAATCGAGGCGCTGCTGAAAGAGATTCGCGCAGAAGATGTGCACTTTGAGGCAGTTGTGGACAATCCCTCCTATCATCCCGGCTCGCTGCGCCGCCGTATGGAGCGGCGAACGGCTGTTGGGCGTGTTCGGCCAGATCCATCCGCTGGTGGCCAGAAATACGATGTGGATGGCGCATTCTATTGCGCCGAGCTGCACTTCGACGCACTGCTGGCCATCCGGGCGCTGATCCGAATACGTTCCTCTGCCCAAATCCCGTGACCCGCGACATTGCTGTGGTATGCGACGAAGCGGTGAGTGTAGGCGCACTGGAAGCGTGCATCCGCCGGGGCGCCAGAGGGCTTCTGGAAAGAATGCGCCTTGTTCGACATCTACCGCGGCAAAGGCATTGACGAGGGCAAAAAAAGCGTAGCTTTCAACCTGGTGCTTCGTTCTGACGAGCGCAGTCTGACCGCAGAAGAAGCCGACACGGATGTGCAGCACATTCTGGACACGCTGAAAGAGCAGTTGGGCGCAGTGCTGCGCTGAACGCAAAGCCCCAGCCCGTTTTTCCCGCCGCTCCGAAACCTCCGGATTGATCCAATCATTTTTCTTAAAAGTGCTTAAAGAATTGGAAAAGGCTTTGACAGCGCCTTATAAAGTGTGTATAATAGGAAACTGTAATCATAAGCACATTTCTGAATTTCTGGGAAAGGTGGCATCCATATGGTAGATCTGACACGTCAATTCAATTTCAGCCAGGAAAGGATCAAGAGATCAAACAGATCATGACCACAGTCTACCAGGCACTGGAAGAAAAGGGATACAATCCTATCAACCAGATCGTGGGGTATATCCTTTCCGAAGATCCCACTTATATTACCAATCACAACAATGCCCGGACCCTGATCCGCAAGATCGACCGGGACGAGCTGTTGCAGGTGCTGGTGAAGAGTTACTTGCGCACTTGAGGAATCGGAAAATTTAGTTTGTCTGAGCGCCGCTGCTTTTGCAGCGGCGTTTTTTCTGCCATATCCCCCTGCCCAAAGCAGTCCTGCCATGGAAAAGGTGCACCTTTGCACGTCACTCGTTAGAAATATTAAGTATGGATAAGAAAAATACCGCACTATAACATTGCTATAACGGCACGTACAGCTCAGATACCCATCGGACTCTCTCAATTATTAAATACATATTCCATCGACACTTCACCATACGGCGATATACTCGCTTTTTTACACTCCAGGTGAAAGCCATCGCGCTTTCGTTTGCGGCGGGTATTGTTCAGATACAGCCATCATACCGCAAATTTTTTCTTCCGGCTCCTTTCCCCGTTTTCTCCATTGGTCCAAAAGAAACAGGCATTTCACAGAAAATCAAAGCTTTTTATGAAAAATTCGCAAAATTTAGACAATTTTAATAATTGATTACAAATTGTTTTTTCTCTCGTTCCTCGTTGACAAAGCGGATAAAATCTGTTACAATTCGGTTTACAAACTGATTTGAGAGGTGTCACTATGGCAGTAGCAAAAACTGCAAAACCCGAAGGACTGATTTACAACGGCCATCCTCTGCGCAGAAAAAAGATAACCTGATTTATTACGGTACCATGGCCGAAAAATATATCATCCAGATGCAGATTCTGGAAACCAAAAAGGAAAAAGACCTCGACGTTGCAACCAAAGTGGCCGTTCAGCTGCAGCTGACTGACCCCACGCTCAGTTCCAAGCGCCGTGTGGAAAGAAGACCGAAAAAAGACAGCCTGTACGCCGCCATGGATGTGGCCGCCGTTTGGCTGGACCGGGCTTTGGCCGGCAAAATAATCACTGCACCGATTCATCAACGACTGTTACAAAGCGAGAGAACTGAGAATGAATTTGTCCGCTTCTAAGGTATTGTTGCCGCTGTTGTAACGGGTGCCCTGGTCTGCACCATGGTAGCCACCGCTTTCGCCGCCGAGCTCAGCTCTGGCGTAGGCACGGTCACCGCTTCGGCGCTGAAGCTGCGCTGAAGCCCACCACTTCCGCTTGCCTGACCTTCTTTTGCCCAAGGGCACATCCGTTGTGGTGGAAGATGATTCCATTGCCGGCTGGACAAAAAAAAAAAGTCAACCATGAAGGTGTCACCGGGTATTCCTCCTGAATATGTTTCTTTCTCCATTTCCGGCAGCGCAAAGCTTGGCAACGGCAAGGTAACAGGCAACGACGTCAACGCAGGCCCGCGGCCAGTACCAGCGCTTCCCGGCTGGGCAGCCTGAACAAGGGCGACGTGGTCGCTGTTACCGGCATCGACAACGGCTGGTACAAAATTTTTCAACGGAAAGACCGGCTATGTCCGCAGCGACTATATGACCATTACCAAAGAAGCTCTCTTCCCGTGGCACTGGAAAGCCGGCCGCTTCCGCGGCCAGTTCCAAAGGCAGCGAGATTGTCGCATATGCCAAGCAGTATCTGGGTGAAATACGTTTATGCCGGCGCTTCTTCCAAAGGCTTTGACTGCTCAGGATACACGATGTATGTCATGAAGCATTTTGGTTACAACCTGCCCATACCGCTACGGGGCAGATGGGCCACGGCACGGTTGCCAAATCTGCCCTTCAGCCCGGCGATTTGGTTTTCTTCTGCGATCCCAGTCGTTCCGGAGGCAAAGCTGCTTCCCATGTGGGCATCTACATCGGCTCCAACCAGTTTATCCATGCTTCTTCCGGTGGTGGAAAAGTTCAGATTGACAGTTTGAGCAAAGCCTATTATGCAAAGTATTATGTCGGCGCCCGCCGTCTGGCAAAATTGAATTTCTACATATCAAAAAGGCTCTGCCAGCAAAACTGGCGGAGCTTTTTGATGTTCTTCGACAGCGGTTCCTTCCCTTTCCCTTCTCTGTCAACCATGCGTTGACAGTATTCCAGTTTTTTTTTGTCAGCTCCATGCAATTCTGCTATTGTGTAGACACGAGACCATGACAAGGAGGTTTTTATATGGAATTATCCGAACGGATCGCACAGGTACGTAAGCAAGCCGGACTGTCTCAAGAACAACTGGGCGAAAACTGGGCGTTTCCCGCCAGGCCGTGAGTAAATGGGAAAACGCAGTTTCCCATAGTTAAAGATACCACACCCAATATCACAAACTCACGCTTAAACAATATTCCTTAGTCAACCACATACAATAACAAATACAAAAAAGCTGGAAGCAGACTTAATTTGAAGAACATGGCAAGGTCGTTGTTTTGTGTGAGCAGAGTCATCAAGGCAGTCATGGGGATTTGGCAAACAAGAGACGGCTCGAATGCAGATGCTGCCGTGACATAGTCTGTTTTTGCAAAGTAAGGGCGGTAACCGAAATATTCGACAGGTTTAATCATACGGATAATCTGGCTTCTACCACCGACTCCGTCTTTATAGATTTTGACCTTTCCACTCAGCAGACACATCAAATGCGTAGGTGTCTCGCCTTCGCAATGGATGACTTCGTTTTTTTTGTAGTTCTGGAGTGTGAAGTGGTTGGCGAGGAATTCCCGCTGTTCGTCATTCAAGGGAGACCATATATCTGCAATCAACTCCG
>VOFB01003748.1_pt1 | contig 24251 bp, 43 predicted proteins | sample 5384141 | NCBI WGS metagenome assembly VOFB01 (sample SAMN12384721, study PRJNA508395) | human gut metagenome | isolation source: healthy gut A | host: Homo sapiens | reverse complement strand
CATTCAATTCTGGCTCGATAAAAAGAAGCCGCTGCGTTTTCAAAGAAAGTGAAACGCAGCGGTCTTTCCCGTGAGGCGTATTTGCGGCACTTGGTAAACGGTCTTGCCGCAGGACGCTCCGCCGCCCGATTACTACGCTATGATGAGGGAGCTTCACGGGATCGGCAACAATCTCAATCAGATTGCCGTCAAAGCCCACACCCTGAATGTGCTGGATGTGCAAAGGTACGACGAGGCCTGCCGCAAGATCGATACGGCTATTAAGAAAATCACCGAGGCGGTCATCCTGCCGCGCCCGATGAAGTAATGGCAACAACATCAATTTGGCGTGTGAAAGGCTGGCTCGGCAAAGTGGTGATCTATGTGGAGAACCCCGATAAAACCGCAAACCCTCAATTTTACACGCAGGAAGATATGACCGAGCAGGACGGTCAAAACCTGTCTGATGTTATCCGCTATGCCGTCAATTCAGAAAAAACACAGCAGGCCGAAAACGAGGACTGCGCCGTGGTTCACCGTTTTGTGTCGGGGATCAACTGCTCCCCCTCTACTGCCCGTGATGAAATGCTTGCCGTGAAAAAACGGTTCGGCAAAGAAAACGGGACGGTTGCCTACCACGGGTATCAATCCTTTGCCCCCGGTGAGGCGACCCCCTGAAATGGCGCACGAAATCGGGAATGAAGCTCGCCGCCCATTTGTGGGGCGGTCGTTATCAGGTGATTGTGGCGACCCACCTTGACAAAGAAAATCATCTGCATAATCACTTTGTCCTGAATACGGTGTCCTTTTGTGGACGGAATCAAATACCACCGCACCAAAAAGGATTATCACGATATGCAGACCGTTTCCGATGAGCTTTGCCGAGAGTACCGTTTATCGGTGATTGAAAATCCACAGTACGGGAAAATCAAACACTACGGCGAATGGCGTGCGGAACAGGAGCAGCGCCCCACTTGGCGGGGGCTGATTCGAGCCGACATTGACGAGGCAACCGGCAGTCTATGACCGAACGGCAGTTTTTTGATAACCTGCGGAAAAAAGGCTATGAGGTCAAGATCGGCAAGGATATTTCTGTACGGCCGCCGGGCAAGGAACGCTTTGTAAGGCTGATACGGAATTTCGGTGAGGACTATTCCATTGAACAAATCCGCAGACGGATTCTGTCGCAGACACGAGCTGAAAAGAAACCGTCCGCACCGACCCGTCAAATGATACGGATTCGGCTGTTCGGCAGCTTGGAAAAAGACCCGCAAAATAACAGGGTTTCGGGCGTTATATTTTCACTACTGCTACCTGCTGGGGATCTTCCCGAAAAACAAATCCAATCAAAACAAACGGCGGCTTCATTTCCTCTTGCGTGAGGATTTGCGGAAGCTGGACGACATCACCGCCGAAACAAGGCTGCTTGTGCGAAATCGTATTTATACCGCCGAGCGGCTTTTTTATCAATCGTGACGAATTGAAAGACAAAATTAAATCCCGCCCTGACCGCCGACCGAAAACAGCTTTATAAATTGCAGCGGACGGCGGCGGTCAAAGCAGACCCCGAAAAGGCAGCGGAAATAAAAGACCAAATATCCGCATTGTCAAAAGAGCTTGCCGCTCTGCGAAAGGAGGTGTCTTTATGTGACGATATAGCCGAACGCTCCGGCGTTATCAAAGAAAAATCAAAGCTGTCCGAGAGGTCAAACAAAATGACAGAAAGGAGAGAACCGACCATGTACAATTCCGGTGACGCAGCGGAACAAATCGTTAGGTTGAGCTTAGAGGGTACGGAAGTTGCCTTAAAGCTGACCGGCTCGGCGGCAAAGAATATCGCCGCTATGATTTACGCTGTCCTGAAAAACAGGGACAAAAACAAGACCAAAGGCAAGCAGCGCCTAACGGCTATGCTCAAAAGCGGCAAGGAATTAAAGGTCTTTACCGTCGGAGAGGAGCATTTGAAACAGTTTGCAACCGAGGCGAAGCGCTACGGCGTAGTTTACTGTGCTTTGCGCGGGAAAGGCAAAACGGCTGACGGTATGGTAGACATTATGGTGCGCGCCGAGGACGCTTCAAAAATCAACCGTATTGTAGAACGCTTTAAGCTGGCTGCGGTCGATACCGTTTCTATTAAGCGGGATATTGAAAAATCCAAAGCCGAGAAAACCGTCACCCCCTTTGCTCCTGAGCAGGAAAAGCCCGATAAAGAGGCAGACGACCGTTTGCTTGACGATTTAATGGGCGTGCCTGTGAAAAAGGAGGAACGCGCCGCAGAATCCCGAAAAATGCTCTTTTGGGAAAGCGGCGGAGAAATCCCATCCGTCCGCGCCTACCTCAAAGAAGCAAAGCAGAACCGCCGAGGGTACTGTTAAATCGCCCGACGAACGCCCCTCTGTTCGTGAAGAACTGCGGGAAATCAAGGCGAAACAGCAAAGGCGGCGGCTCCCGCCAAAGAAGAACCCACCGTATCAAAAAAGCCAACCAAACAGCAGACGACCGCCCATAAGCAGCCTTCCCGGAAATCCAAATCAAAGGAGAGATAAGGCCGAAAGATGAAACGAGCGCTAAACTCACATTAGCCGCTTCCCACAATTTGTTCCCAGAGAAAATTTCTTTCTGAATCGGCAGAAAGAAACCGAAACAAATTCATTAGAAAGGTATGGTACTAACAATGAGCAATTTTGACGATATTTTTGAACCCGCCCCCGCAAGCCGAAGATTTTGACAAAGAGGCTTGGGCGGCAAAGAAAAAGCAAGCAGAGCGTGACGAGGTTTACGCTCTTGCCGACGCTACCGCCGAGGAAGTATGCACAGACGGCGGCAAGTTCCGTGACTATTTGAATGTGCAGGCAAATTTCCGTCACTACTCCGCTACCAACGCCCTGTTGATTCTGGCGACGAAACCCGACGCCCGCAGACTGGGCGACAAGGATTTTTGGCGCGATCAGGGCGTGTATATCAAGAGGCAGGAATTTAGCCGCCCTATCAAGATCGTTGAATCCAACGGCGAGTACACCCGTGATGACGGCAGTATCGGCGTTTCCTACAACATTAAAAGAGTGTATGATATTTCGCAGACTACTTCCCGCATGAGGGCGCAGCCGCCTGTCTCCCACGACGCAAGAGCTTTGCTGAATGCCCTGATCTACAAACAAGCCCCGTACCAATTCAATCTGTCGATGAGCTGCCCGACGGTATGAGTGCTCTGTACGACCACGACCAACAGGCTATTTTTGTCTGCCGCGGAATGAACGCTAATGATTTATTCTGTTCCGAATTGTCAAAGCATTGGCCGAAGCCGAGCTTGCACAGACAAGCGAAGAATACACCCCGGAAAGACGCCAGCTTTAAGGCGCTTTGCGTTTCGTATATTCTCGGCAAAGAGTTCGGCGTTGATGTGAGCGATTACAGTTTTGAGAATCCCGCTGATTTTCTCCGCACCGACGATCCGCAGGAAATCCGCACCGAGCTTTCTGAAATCCGAGATACCGCCTACGACATTTCCGCAAGAATGGCAAGGTCGCTGGAACAGAACAAAGCGCCCCGGCATACGGAACAGGAGCGTTGAGTATGGAGAAAACAGAAAAACGGGTTTTAACCCTCGACCGATACGAGCACGGCGTTGTTATTAACGCCTCAATGAAATGCGAAACGATCTGCTGGAAGAAGAACGCCCTACCGATATTGTGGACGAAGTTCTCTTAAAAGCAATCGACGCACCGACTAAAAAAGTAAGGTGCAGGGACGATGAAGCGCGGGAATAATCCTCTTGTCCTCTGCCTGTTTGGGATTCTCCCCGTTGTGTGGCTTGGGCTGCTCATTGCCCCCGCCGCACACGGAGGCTTGCCTGAAATTGTTGCCCGGTTTCCTGCGGCGATGAGCGACCCGTTTCATATTGAGCTTTGCAAGGACAGTCTGAAGACTGTCCTCGTTTTGCTTTGCGTGTACGGGCTTGCTATCGGCGTATTCCTATCTTCCGCCGCAACTACCGCAGGGGTGAGGAACACGGCTCGGCGAAATGGGGCAGTGCAAGAACCGTGAACAAGAAATACCGGGCGGCAAACCCGGAGGAAAATAAGATTCTCACACAAAATGTTCGTATGGGCTTGATGACCGAAAGCACCGCCGCAATCTCAATACGATTGTTGTAGGAGGCAGCGGGGCGGGAAAACAAGGTTCTATGGTAAAATTTATACCAAACCAGCTACCTGTCAGGCCAAACACCAACAAGCTTTGTTCTGGACCCCAAAGGCGAACTGCTTTACGAGACACGGGATATTTGCTGAAACAAAAGGCTATGAGGTGCGTGTCCTTGATCTTCTGAATATGGAACGAGCCATTGCTACAACCCTTTTATCTATTTGCGGGACGACAACGATGTGCAGCGCTTGGTTACAAATCTGTTCAAGAGTACCACGCCGAAAGGCAGTCAATCCAACGATCCCTTCTGGGACACAGCGGCGAGTATGCTTCTGTTGGCGCTTGTGTTCTATCTCAAATATGAAGCGCCGCCCGATGAACAGAATTTTCCTATGGTTATGGAAATGCTGCGCGCCGCAGATGTCAGGGAGGATATGGACGAATACACCTCGCCGCTGGACGAACTCTTTGAACGGCTCGAAATGCGCGACCCCGATCATATAGCGATCAAGTATTACAAAGACTATCATTCGGGCTCGTGCGAAAACCCTGAAAAGCATTCAGATCACTCTGGCGGCAAGGCTTGAAAAATTCAACCTGTCCTCTCTGGCTGCGCTGACCGCTACGGACGAATTGGATTTGCCGTCCCTCGGTGAAAAGAAAGTGGCCCTATTTGCACTCATTCCTGATAACGATACGAGTTTCAATTTTCTCGTCAGTATTTTATACACGCAGCTATTCCAGCAGCTTTTTTACTTGCCGACCACAAGTACGGCGGCAGCTCTGCCCGTCCCTGTTCACTTTTTAATGGACGAGTTCAGCAATGTTTCGCTTGCCCGAAGACTTTTCAAAAATTCTGGCCGTGATGAGATCAAGACAGGTATTCGTTTCGATTATCTTGCAAAATTTAGCGCTCTTAAAGGCCTTATTTGAAAAGCAATGGGAAAGCATTGTAGGCAACTGCGACGAATTTCTTTACCTCGGCGGCAACGAAACCTCGACCCACAAGTATTTCCGAATCGTATCTCGGTAAGGCGACCATTGATACCAACACCTACGGCAAATCGTCGGGGCGTAACGGGAATTACAGTACGAATTATCAGATTACAGGCCGTGAATTGATGACGCCTGACGAGGTGCGTATGCTGGATAACCGCTACGCCCTTTTATTTATCCGTGGGGAACCGCCCATTATGGACGAGAAATACGACATCTTGAAACACCCGAATGTATCTCTTACCACAGACGGCAGCGCCGCGCCCTATGAACACGGCGGGACGGAACACGCCGTCGCCACGCTTTCCCTTGCGGGAATCCCCGCAGAGGACATTCCCGATATGGAAGAAACAGAACCCGATTACGAGCTTCTTTCCGACGAGGAAATCGAAGCTTTGTTTTCAATTTAAGGAGGTATTGCAATATGAAAAACACCAATAAGAATAAGACCACTACGAAGCTACCTGTCCCCGGCAAGGTGAAAAAGGGATTCCGCTTGTACTGCGCCGTCGTTATGGCGCTTGCCTTTACTCTCTGCTGCTCGGTAACGGCCTTTGCCGCAGGCGACCCGATCACCGTTGTAAACAATTTGAGTGATTTTATTTTCGGTCTGATTCGTGCAGTCGGATTGATTCTGCTCGGCTGGGGTATCGTGCAGGTCGGCCTGTCTTTTCAGTCCCACGACCCCAGCCAGCGTTCAACGGATTTCTCACGCTGCAGGCGGCGTTGTCATCACATTTGCAAAGGAGATTCTTACCCTGATTACCGGCTGAAAGGAAGGAAGATTGCAATGGAAAAATGCGAGTGCTATATCCACTCTCTAAAACAGGGAGAAACCCATGTCCTCGGTGAAGCGACGATTATTAAGCGCTTGGGTGATAACGACTATCTGGCAGAATATAACGGCGTAAAATGTCACGCAATATTCAATCCATTTGCCGGACGGTATTTTGTGGACGATGTGTACGGCGTTATCCGCAATTCGCCCGACCGGGACAGCAGATAACAGAACGATACGGCATACGGGGCAGGCTGCAAGCGGCGGCCTGCCCTTACTATGCCTGAAAGGAGGAATCCTATTTTGAGTGATAACTGGGTCGTACAGAATCTCGAAAATGCGTTGGAAACGTGGAACAGCAAAAGTGCCGAGATATGGCAGCTTATCACGCAATCGCCGGAGCAATTCAAAGGCGGCACGATCTGGAATGTGATCGTCAACATTCACGGCGTAGTACAAGCGATAGGGCTTGCCCTACTTGTTCTGTTTTTTGTCATCGGCGTAATGAAAACTTGCGGATCGTTCGCAGAACTGAAAAAGCCGGAGCACGCTCTAAAGGTTTTCATTCGCTTTGCTTTGGCAAAAGCGGCAGTCACCTACGGTTTGGAATTGATGATGGCCTTATTCAATATCGTGCAGGGGCTTATCTCCACCATCATGACCGCTGCGGGATTCGGCGCAGCAGGTCAGACGGTTTTACCCTCTGAAATCGTAACAGCAGTTGAGGACTGCGGATTTTTTGAATCTATCCCGTTATGGGCGGTAACGCTGATCGGAGGCCTGTTCATTACGGTATTGTCATTTATTATGATAATGACCGTGTACGGCAGATTTTTTAAGTTGTACCTTTACACGGCGATTGCGCCGGTTCCGCTGTCCGCTTTTGCAGGCGAACCCTCGCAGAATGTCAGCAAGAGCTTTATTAAATCCTACGCCGCCGTCTGCTTGAGGGCGCTATCATCGTGCTTGCCTGCATTATCTTCTCCCTGTTCGCTTCGGCCCCGCCCGTGGTTGACCCGAACGATGCGGCGGTTTCTATGGTATGGAGCTATATCGGGGAGCTTGTTTTTAATATGCTCGTCCTCGTGGGCGCGGTTAAAATGGCCGACCGTGTTGTGCGTGAAATGATGGGATTGTAATTGCTTTCTGCGGATATTCGCAGGAGGCTATTTTTTATGTAAGTAAAGGAGCGATATTCTATGAACTCATACGAAGAAAAAAACAACGGAGAATCGACTACTACAACGAGAAAGCCGACAAACTGGAACAGGAAAGCAACCGTCTTTCGCAGGAATCAAGCAAGATGATTGACGCTATCCCTATGGGGCAGCCGCTTTTGGTCGATCACTATTCCTATAAATCAGACAAAAACTATCGTGACCGTGCGGGGGGTAAAATGGAAAAATCCGTGGAGCCCGGACAAAAAGCGGACTACTACCGCAGTAAGGCAGAGGCCGCCGAGAACGAACACCGCCATTTCCAGCGACGACCCCGAAGCCATTGACAAGCTGAAAGAAAAATTGCAGCAGCGCCAAGACCTGCAAAGCCATATGAAAAAAGGTCAAACGCCTATTACCGCAAAAACGGCACAATGAAAGGCTTTGAGGGCATTTCCGATGAAAAGGCGGCTGAAATTGACGAGGCCGTAAAGAGTGACTATTCGTGGATAACCGCCCCCTATGCCCCCTATCAGTTATCAAACAACAACGCGGAAATTAACCGTCTGAAAAAGCGTATTGAAAGTCTGGAACGCCGTGAGGAAACGGGTTTTGTCGGCTGGAAATTCGAGGGCGGCGAAGCCGTTGCCAACAGGAAGAAAATCGGTTACAGCTTCTTTTCGATGAAAAACCCAGCGAGGAACAACGGAGCAAGCTCGAAAAGTTGGGGCTTTCGATGGTCGCCCTCAAATAAGGCGTGGCAGAGACAGTTAAACGGCAATGCCATTTACGCCGCCGGGCAGATTGAGTTTATCAAACCCCTTGACGGCAGAACCCCGCGCGAGCTGCAACCGAAGCCCAAAGCCAAAGACGAACAGGAACGATAACGGGAGGCGATATTTTGGAAGTTAAGATCAACCGTGAAATCCGAAACTATACGGAATCCATGTTTTTCGGACTGTCTATGCGGCAGTTCGTTTTTTCTTTGCTGGCGGTCGTTGTCGCCGTGGGACTGTATTTTCTCTTAAAGCCGTATGTCGGAACGGAAACCGTATCGTGGATGTGTATTCTCGGCGCTGCTCCCTTTGCGGCGCTCGGATTCATCACTTATCACGGCATGACAGCAGAGAAATTCATCTGGGCGTGGATTCGCTCGGAGCTTTTAGAGCCGAAAGAAATTCGTTTTGAATCCTCGAATTTCTACTATGAAGCGCTCAAAGACAAAATTGAAAAATACAGGGAGGTAAAGCATGATTAAGACCTTAAAAAACTGCTGAAACAGGATAAAGAGATATTCCGTTCCCCGCAAGGTGCAGGATATTATCCCGATTCAGCGTATCTGGAAAGACGGTATTTTTCAGGTGGGAAACCGCTTTTCCAAGACCTATAAATTCAGCGATATAAACTACCTTGTAGCAAGCCGTGAGGACAAAGAGGCTATGTTTCTTGCCTATTCCGATCTGCTCAACAGTTTGGATTCCGGCGCTACCACAAAAATCACGATTAATAACCGACGCTTAAACAAGGCGAATTTTGAGCAGTCGATTTTAATGCCTATGCGCGGCGATTCCCGTGATGTGTACCGCAAGGAATACAATCAAATGCTGCTTGACAAAGCCACGGAGCGAACGGCATTATACAGGAAAAGTATATCACCATATCCGTTGCCAAAAAGGATATTGAGGAAGCGCGGACATACTTTTGCCCGTGTAGGCGCAGACCTGATCTCCCACTTCGCTGCCCTCGGCTCAAAGTGTACGGAAATGCACGCAGGCGAAAAGCTGCGTGTGCTTCACGACTTCTACCGTCAGGGCGAGGAAGCCGCCTTTCATTTCGACCCGCAGGATATGATGAAAAAGGGACACGATTTCAAGGACTATATCTGCCCCGATTCCATTGAAAAGAACAGCGATTATTTGAAGCTCGGCGATAAATATTGCCGGGTTCTTTTTTGAAAGACTATGCTTCATATATCAAGGACAGTATGGTAACGGAGCTTACCGACCTTGATCGAAATATGATGTTGTCTATTGATGTTGTTCCCGTTCCCACCGACGAAGCGGTGCGGGAGGTGGAAAACCGCCTTTTAGGGGTTGACACAAACATCACAAACTGGCAGCGACGCCAAAACGCCAACAATAATTTTTCTGCGGTCGTGCCTTATGATATGGAGCTCCAGCGTAAAGGAAAGCAAGGAGTTTTGGACGACCTGACAACGAGGGATCAGCGCATGATGTTCGCTGTCATCACAATGGTAATCACCGCCGACGATAAAAAGCAGCTTGACAGCGACACCGAAACGGTGCTGTCCGTTGCAAGAAAGCATATGTGCCAGCTTGCCGTTTTGAAGTTCCAACAGTTCGACGGCTTGAATACTGTTCTTCCTGATTGGTACACGCAGAATCAATGCGTTCCGTACACTCACAACGGAATCTTTGGCAGTATTTATGCCGTTCAAGGTACAGGAAGTTCAGGACAAGGGCGGTATCTATTTCGGGGAAAACGCCATTTCTCACAATCTCATTATGTGCAACAAGGCGAACTCTTTTGAATCAGTCGGCTTTTCTGCTCGGCGTTCCCGGTTCGGGTAAATCCTTTTCCGCAAAAGAATTGATTGCCTTTTTGATTCTCAACACCGAGGACGATGTGCTGATCTGCGACCCTGAAAATGAGTTCGGCGCTCTGGCGGCGGCTTTGGGCGAGGAAACGGCAACCGTCATTCATATGGCGGCAGGCGGCAAAGACAGACTAAACGCTATGTATATGGTTGACGGGTACGGCGAGAACAATCCCATTGTGGAGAAATCGCAGTTCATTATGTCCCTTGTGGAGCAGATTGACAGAACCGGGGTCGGCCCGCAGCAGAAATCCATTATTGACCGCTGTACGGCTCTTGTGTATCAGGAGGCCGAGGCGAAAGGGCAAAACCGCTACCCTCTGCGATCTCCGCAATAAACTTTTGGAACAGCCCGAAGAAAAGGCAAAGGAAATCGCCCTGTCTCTGGAACTGTTCACCACGGGATCGCTTGATATATTCGGACACGAAAGCACCGTAGACCTCGACAAGCGAATTGTCGTCTTTGACATTCACAGCTTAGGCGATCAGTTAAAACCTACGGGACTTTTGGTTATCACCGATACCATTCTGAACCGTGTTACGCTCAACTGGAAAAAGGGCAAACGCACCCATATTTTTATCGACGAATTTCATGTTGTCTTTGAGAACGAGCAAAGCGGCATTTTCTTTAACTCTGCTTGGAGGCAGTTCAGAAAGAGAAACGGTTATCCCACGGCCATTACGCAGAATGTGGAATATCTGCTCGATTCCGTACAGGCAAGCACAATGCTTTCCAACTCGGAATTTGTGGTTATGCTCAATCAGGCGTATTCCGACCGTGCCAAGCTCTCGAAGCTCTTCAATATCTCCGATGAGCAGATGAGCTATGTTACCAATGCCGACGCAGGCTGCGGTCTTATCAAGTACGGCAGCGCGCTTGTACCCTTTTATCAACCGCTTTCCAAGAGATACAAAATTATATCAGCTTATGACGACGAAACCCGGCGAGGGTGTTTTCGGCGGCGGGGACGCTTCTTAAATCTAAAACAGGAGGACAATATTATATGAAAAGCAAATATCTGATGATCGGGGCGGCCGTATTGCCGCCCTTTTCCTTTTTCTCCGGCGTTATGCTCTGGCGGCAGTATGCAGACGAAAAACAGAGCGCCGAAGCCTTTGACAATATCGCTGCACTTGTGGAGGCCGAAACGCCGTCCGCCGACGAGCCGCAGGAATCTGAACCTCCGCAGCCTGAACAAACCGCTTTTGAAAAGATACGCTGTGGTGTATGAACAGAACAGCGATTTTGTAGGCTGGATTTCCATTGACGGAACAAATATCGACTATCCCGTTATGCAGACGATTGACAACCCGAATTACTACTTGAAACACAACTTTGAAAAGGAATACAGCGATTATGGCGTGCCGTATGTGCAGGAAAACTGCGACCTCGGACTTTCCGACAACTGCGTAATTTACGGCCACCATATGAATAACGGCAGTATGTTTGCCGACCTCTGCAAGTATGAAGAGCGAGGACTTCTACAGGGAGCACAAAACAATCCGCTTTGATACGCTGTCCAGCTTTGGAGAATACGAGGTTGTGGCGGCATTCAAGACCGCTGCTTATTCCGAGCAGGGCTTCAAGTATTACCATTTTGTCAATGCCGAGGACGAAAATGCCTTTAACGAATATATCTCCCAATGCAAGGAGCTTTCTTTTTATGATACAGGTGTGAGCGCTGAATACGGCGATAAGCTCATTACGCTTTCCACCTGCGAATACAGCCGGCAGAACGGCAGAATGGTCGTTGTAGCGAAAAAGATTGTTTCGCCCTCTTTGGAGGTGGGCGAAAATGAAGCCTGAAAAATATGTCCTTTCTTTTCGGGCGGGAAAGATTCAACTGCTATGCTCCTGCGTCTCTTGGAAGAACAACGCCCGGTTGATCTGATTATCTTTTGCGATACCGGGTTTGAATTTCCGCAGATGTACGAGCATCTGAACCGTTTGGAGGCGTATATCGGCAGACCCATTATCCGGCTGAAAGCGGAGCACGATTTTGAATACTACTTTTACGATTACACCCCGAAAAGAAATAATCCCGCGCTGTCACAGTACAGAGGTATGAGCTGGCCCGGTCCCCGTGGCCGCTGGTGTACGGGGATTCTCAAAACCCGTATTATCAACGCCTATCTGAAAAAGCTGAAAGAGGAATACACGGTTATTGAGTATGTAGGGAATCGCCGCCGATGAAACAAAGCGAATCAAGGACAAAAATTACCCCTTGTAGAATGGGGAATGACGGAACAAGACTGTCTTTCCTATTGTTACAGGCGGGGTTTTGATTGGGGCGGTTTATATGAGATTTTCAGCCGTGTTTCCTGCTGGTGCTGCCCTCTGCAAAGTTTGGAGGAACTGCGGAAGCTGTATCGGCATTTTCCCGACCTATGGCGGCAGCTTGAAGAATGGGACGAATCCACTTGGAGGACATTTCTTAAAAACTATTCCGTCCGTCAGCTTGCCGCCCGTTTTGATTTTGAGGACAGATGGCAGGCCGCAGGCGGCAATATCCGCAAGCAGAGCGTTTTACTCTGCTCTGCGGCAGGAGCTTTCACGGCTCGGATCGGAGGTGACGCTATGCCGGAGATAAAGACAAGGGAGGTTGCCAAAGGAACGGTCAAGGCGATTGATAAATCGGCGATGGCTGCCGAGCGTATGAAATCCGCCTATATCCGCACCAAAGACAAAGCGGATCACAGCCTTTGGATCGTGATTATCATTATCTGTCTGATTGGGCTAATCGTCGGATCTTGCTTCGGCATCTTTTTCTCCGGCGAGGACAGCGGCACGGGACAGACCATGCGACAGGCCGTGCAGGAGATCAATGCCGATTATCAATCGCAGATCGACACCACAAGGGCAAATATCGCTTATGACGAGCTGGAAATGTCCGGCTCCCGTGCGGTATGGCCGGAGGTGCTGGCGGTGTATGCGGTAAAACCCCCACCGATCCCGACGATCCGCAGGAGGTTGCCACGGTGGACGATGCCAAAAAGCCATTCTCAACGATATTTTCTGGCAGATGAACGAAATATCTTCCCGCACCGAGAGCAAGACCGAGAAAGTCATTACTGAAACCGACGACGGTCACGGGAACATCGTGGAAACTGCCACGACGGTCACACGCACCTATCTCTATCACGGTCAGCCACAAGACCGCCGAGGAAATGGCAGACCTTTTCAATTCAACGCTGACCAGCGACAGCAGCTTTCCGAACTGCTTGCCGAGGAAAACCGCAGTATGTGGTCTGCTGTCCTCTATGGCATCTACTCCGGGGACGACGCCATCGTTACGGTAGCACTGTCGCAGGTTGGCAATGTGGGCGGTCAGCCCTATTGGTCGTGGTACGGCTTTGACTCCCGTGTGGAATGGTGTGCCTGCTTTGTGTCGTGGTGTGCCAATGAGTGTGGCTATATCGACAGCGGCGTTATTCCGAAGTTCGCAGGCTGCGTCAACGGTGTCCAGTGGTTCAAAGACCGTGGGCAATGGCAGGACGGCAGCTTTAAACCGTCCGCTGGTCAGATCATTTTCTTCGATTGGGATAATAAGGGCAGCTCCGGCCCGCAGGATGGCCAGTCCGATCATGTTGGCATTGTGGAGAAATGCGAAAACGGCATTGTCTCACACCATCGAGGGTAATTCCGGCGATAGCTGCCGACAGAAGCAATATCCCGTGGGGCATTATGAGATCCTTGGGTATGGAATACCAGCCTTTTAATTAGGCCTATAAAAAGGAGCAAATGGCATAGACCAAAGATGCCATTTGCTCCTTTTGCATGTTACATACCGAATGGGCGGAAAAATCATTAGATGTGTTCAGCTACGATTTTTCCGTTCTTCTTGCATAGGAAATTGAACGATATGATAGAATTTCTTACTTTCGGGGTCAAAACGCATCGTTGCAACGCCATGATATCGGGCTACTATACGTCCAATGCTCTTCAGCCCCACACCATGAATTCCGGGATTGCGCTTTTTCGTTCGAAACAAGCCCTCATGATCCGGCACAGGTGGTGTGTCGCAGGAATTGACAACTGAAACGATCACAACCTGTTGATCCTCATTTTTCTTTACAGATAGCTCTATCGTCCGTTCTGTAGAGGATCCCGCCGCTTCGAACGCATTTGTCAGCAGGTTACCGTAAAAGGTCGTAATACTTGGGGCATCCATAAACGAAAGACAATTATCCCGGATATCACATTGAAAGGTTATTTGGGGGCTTTTACATTTATCCCGAAATTGCTGCAGCATGAAATTAAGTATGGGGTCAGAACATAGTTTTACCTGCTGATCAGGCAGTACATCATCCACGAGTTTTGTAATATACTCGGATATCCCCGAGCGTTGAAATCGTTTGCCAAGCCGTGAATAGTATTTAGATGTCTTTTGATATCGTGTATGAGAATGCGCTGGTTTTCGGACTGCTTTTGCAGATCCTGATAATATGCAGCATCTGCTTCTTCTTTTTGAATACTCAAATTCATAGCCAGCTGTTCAGCATGCATTCGCTGCAAATGGTTGTATATGACCATAAAAATCAGATTGACGATCAGCAAGGTCAACACAATGATTATCATGAGAAGTTCTACCGGCTTTGTCATCTCTGCGCGTACCCCGATATATACCACTACTGCTGAGACAATGACAGAAAAGATCGGTAATATGCAAAGCAATCCCATAAACGCAGGCTCTTCCTGAGCCTGTCGGTTCAGCCCAGAGTTTTGCAGCAATGACTGTTATCGAAAAATAAAGCATTTTGCTGATCACAGCCATGACGATCATGATGGCCAAACTATCTGCATAGGCGCCAAAACGGAACCCAAACAAGCTGATGATCCATGCTGCGATAATTTCTGTAATAGCCATGATCGAGGTCAGAAAAGCAGAATGCAATATGGCAGATCTCAGTTTGCATTCGTAATTCATCCATTGCAGCAGTAAATTAGCGAGGAAAAATGCTGCGCCATTCAAAACGACGCTGTTAAACCATGTAATGCCAAACAAGAGAAGATAGGCAACCGCAAATGTGATGCCAATTTTAAGGCCGGATGATTTTCTACAAAACAGAGCATCAAAATACAGCCACGCAATGGTCGCTTCTGCAATATATAACACGCCATAGCAAATATACTCCGCCATCATTTCACACTTTCCATATACCACAAATATGTGTCCTTGAATGCAACATACCTTCTCTTTGTTAAATAAGCAATCATCTCTCTGCCCCGATATTTCAGCAGAATCGTATCTTTGCGAATGGAATTGACAAAGTGCAGATTGACGATATAGCTCCGGTGCGTCATATAAAAGCATGGCAAGGCCAGAGTTTGCCGCCAATACTCCATATTCTGTGTACTTTGCAGAGCTCCATCTATCGTATGAACTAAAACTTTTCTCTGTGTCGCTTCAACGCAAATGATCTCTTCCGCACGACGAACGAATACTCCCTCATTCGTTATAATGGGGAACTCGCGGCTTTCCATATTGTACTGGTAAACTGCATCTTTCAGATTGCGAAACAGCCGATTTTTATCAATCGGTTTTGACAAATACCGAAACACCTGAAATCTCATGGCTTCGTCCAAATAATCCGGATAAGAGGTCACGATGAATATTTTTTATATTTGGATTCAATTCTTTCAGCTTTGCACCAACATGGATCCCGCTAACGCCGGGCATTTCAACATCTAAAAATGCGATATCCGCGCGAACTTTGGCATTTAACAGAGCATCTCCGCTGGAGTAATAGGCGAATTCCACTTTCTTTCCTCCCCAGCTGTGCAAAAACTCTGACACATATGACAGGAGCTGCTCGATGACCATGGGGTCATCATCACAAAAAAATAATACGCACAATAATACCCCTACCTTTTTTAAGAGTAGGGGTATTATAGCATATCTAAAAGTAATTGTCACTATTCCATCGGTCAGACGATCTTCTAACCATGATTTGAACGATCGCCAATATAAGGTCGAGGTCATTCTCAGAACATAGTCTCAATCCATCGGTTATATTTTGTGGAATATTGTTTGAGTGCATATTTCCCATCAAAAGGTAATCAGGTGTTACATGCAGAGCGTTACATATGCTGACCAATATTTCGAGGCTGGGTCGTTCTTTCCCACGCTCAATGCTTGATAAGTAATTATTAGATATTCCCACTGTTTCAGCCAGATTTGTTTGCTTGATGCCAGCGTGTATACGTCGTTGAGCAATTCGGTTCCCTATCTCAACGTAGTTCAATTCCACTAGAATCACCTGCCCTCATAAATCCTACGAATAGCATCGCTTAAACTCAACAATCTATTCCAGAATTATTCTGTATTGGATGTAGTTGTATAAATAAAATGCAAATTTGATTTATGCAGCAAAGAATTTTTCTGTTTAGTTATATATCCTGTGCCTATTTATTGAGCGTATATACGTTTTTGAGTGAATTCTGTCGTTTCGTGTATAATGTCTTTCATTTTTATTCAAATTTACACTACAATACATTTGTAGGTAATCTGCAAAAAAATTTCTGGAGGGTTTTATATGAAAAGAACTACTCGAAACAACATGCTGCTGGGAAAACAGCATCTCTTTCTCTCTGCTGTCCTGTGCAGTCCTATTTGTCTGTGCAAATACTAACTCCTGTTTTATGATTCACCAGCCTCAAGCGCCCGATGAGCTGCGCAAATTCAGCAAACTCAAATGATCAATCGGCTTTCTGAGCGCGTCGTAAGTTGGCTTAGAAGGAAGGCTGTGTTGAAGCCTCCGAAGTACCGCTGTTTCGCTATGCAGCTTACAGTTTTATATGGGGACTGCTTCCTTTTATCATAGTTACTGTATGGGGATTATTTTCAACGCGCTACTCGAAAGCACTCTATTAATTCTTCCGTTTATGCTGATTCGCAAGTTTAGCGGCGGATATCATCTCTCCAACCCCGGTATTTGCTTTGCCACGTCAACTATCCTTTTGGGATTTGCAGTATGGGGATTAACTGTGATCAATAGCACTACCTCATCAACGGGACTATCTGTTGCAGTTTTTCTATCAGTAGTTATTATTTGCGTGTTTAGTCCTATCGATTCTGAAGCCAGGCGCTTATCAGAGAAGGAAATTCGAGTATTTGGGAGGTGGGCCAGAGTTATTGCAATAGCAATGCTAATTGTGTACATTATTTTTCTGGTTTTCAAGCAGAACTATATTGCCTTTCCTATCGGATTTGGGATAGTTTTACCAGCTTGTTTGCAAATGCCTGTATTGATCAAGCGGTTATTTGCAAATACACAAAAAAGCATGACCAAAAGGGCCATAAATTGTCGTTTCGTGCATCTTCTCTGAATTCTCATAATTCAAAAGTAAGATGTACTAAACGGCCGACTCGATAGTGTATAGCAGGCAAAATAGACTATCCGAACTATTTGGCTCGAGGCATAGTCGTTTCTCGTTAACAAACGCATGGCCAGCGTTTGCTATAGTCCGATGCCCACGATCGCCATGTGGGTGCCATTGCCGATCGTCTTGTGAAAGGACAAATACATTAACTGTATGTTGATTGCAGTTGGGGCGAAAGTAATCAGCAAATACACCAAATACTAAACAGGAGGAGCTACGCATGAAAAAGGTTATTTCTCTTGTTATGGCCATTGCACTGGTTATGTGCCTTGCCATCCCCACTCCTTTGCGGCACGCCTGATACTGTTGCGCCCCAGGCATGCAGTCACACTTGGGGGGCCGCTACTACGTCTACATCGTGGGCTAAGTACAACGACTCGCAATGCAAAAAAACCGTCGTGGTGACAAGAGTATGTACTAAATGCGCGAAAGTCACGCAAACGTCTACCGTCAGCTATCCCTATCATGGTGAAACTTTGAGTCGTGCAAGTTGTGATGGCACTACTCAGACGCATGTTTACAACTGCCCCAATTGCGGTGCATATCGGTATACGAAGTGGATCGCATGTCCCGGTGCAGGTAAGAACCACAAAAATGGCTGTCAGTGGCTGCCTATCTAAACTCTTAGTAAGTTTGGTATAGTCAATCCAACCATTAAGCAACAATCTTAAAATGTTGCCGCACCACCCCAGGTGCGGCAACATTTGATATTACGAAAAGGGGGATAGAACTATGAATATTTTCCTCAAGCAGGCAACAAGAAGGCCGCTCTTTACCACATTGCTGGTATTACTGCTCAGTTTCTCTGTTCTGCTATCCTGCATCGGTTATTCCGCGTGGGAAAGCGCCAAAACACAGAAAAGTGAGATTTCAAATGGTTACACTAACGATTGCAATCCCGATAGAGCCTGATCTAAGCAACCTGTCACCAGAGGAGATCGCCACCGCATTGCAGAATCGTGTATTTGCAGACAACGCAGCGCAGGAGGCTCCCAAATCACCATGGTTGACCGTCGCTGCCTGCTTTCTGCTCATATAGCGGCAGTAGATCCCTCTCTTCCAGCAGCATCGACCCATCTGAATATAATACTGCATTTGATGGAGAATGTTATTCTCTTGCTGTATTTGCACTGCGCTGCAGCGGCATCCGGGAGCTGCCAACGGAAGGTATGTTTCTGTATGATGCAACATTCAGCGTTGAGGAAATCGTCTGCTTGTCAGACGCATATAATACGTTCCCCAGACCTGATTCGGTACATATCTACAGCGATGTACGCGAATCGAATGGGCAGTACCATTTGAAAAAGGTAAAACCTATCTTGTGTTCGGCCAATACCAAGATCATCGTGTCGTTCGGTCCGCCGATGGGTATGATCAGGTAAAAATGAGAATCGCTACATTGTTCCGTTCCTGAGATCAACAGCAATTTCTATGGTGAGCCCAGCAGTCTTGAACTTGGTAGTTATAATGGGCTGGACTACCATTTCCCTGCGGCAGGACAACTTCCTTGGGCCTGTGAATATACAGGGTCGGTGACAGATTATCTAAACAGCGATGCAGCTTCGACTTGGCGGGAAGATATTGTACCGCTTTGTCAGCTTAACTATGAGTCTGCGGCCGTGATACTGACCGATCGAGCAGAGAGTATGTATTCTTTTAATACCGGTGATGAGGCTTTGTTATCCGGGCGCTTTTTACAGGCGAAGAGTACACAAACGGTGATGATGTGTGTCATCAGTGCAGCCTATGCTGAACAAAACGGCCTCCGGCTGGGAGATATGATTCAGCTTGACTACTATGATTCTGGATTTGGGGAATACAACAACGGTGCGACGGCGAATTCTATGCTTGCGGCGGAAGATCCGGGCCCTTATCGTCAACGATATTATATGTCTCTCGATGATGCGATCGGTGTATGCAAAAATTATACCGTTATTGGCATTTATACTGGCGCTCGATTCGCATTTGGCGCATATCAGCTTAATGCGGACACGATTTTGGTTCCCAAAGCATCTGTTCCTAATGCGCAGAATTATGAAACACGGGCAAATTCCTTACTGAACACTTTTGTCCTGAAAAATGGCTCTGCAAAAGAATTTGAAAAGTACATGGAGCAGCAGAACCTCGCTGGACAATTTATTTCGATCAGGACTTTTCTTCTATGCAGGAATCACTGGATGCACTTGAAACCAATGCCATGCGCCTGATGATGGTCGGCATCGGAGTATTCCTGCTTACTTCCGCACTGTTTTTGTTTCTGAATTTCCGCAGAATGAACTTGACGATCCGTGGTGTTCGCCTCTTGGGCAGGTCATCCAAGGCAGTATTCCGGGAAATCATCATGGCACTTATTCCTTTGGAAACCCTTTGCAGTCTTGTTTGGCACATGTGCTGCAATTGCGCTATTTGATGTTGTTACACGGAATCTGCTTTCGAGCGCTCTTACGCTCCGACCGGAGGCAATGGCGGTTTCTGCTGTTACTGCATTTGTATTTCATGGTTTCTACTATGATCAGCACGGCGATCTTTGCGAACCGCAAGCTGATGAAAGCAAAATAAGGCTTGCCTTGAAAGGAGCATAATTGTCTATGTCTCAAAAAACGGTCACGCTCTGAAAGTGTAACACTGACTGCCATGCTCCGCCGATGGACATCAAGTCTGCTCCTTATTGCAGTTACTGCCGCAAGTGCTCTTTCTGCAATGATCTTGCAGAATTTAACTATCCGTCAGGAGAACGCTTTAAGCAGCACAATTGAGAACACCACGATTTCCTGCACCGTAACAAATGCAAAGGCACTGATTCCGGCAACCTACAGATGCTTTCCGCTTTGTAGAGATGTTGGAGGGGAAACGACGGTTGCGGGAATGCTATTTGGATGATTATGTAAAAAACGTGCGGGCAAAAGCGAAAATGTCATTGGAGAAACCAGAAGGTGCAACACTCAGCCGGATCCTCTCGATCGATTCCGATCCCGCTCTTTCTCAGGCAGAAGGTGTCTATGTCCGATTTTTTGAAGGCTGGGAGGAAGAAGATCTGCGTGGGCAAGAACAAGTATGTCTGATTTCATCTGGACATGTTCACCGATGGCGAATATATTACCGTTGCTGCCGATATGGGCGGATCCGCACGATTGCGAATCATAGGGACTGTCGCAAACGGCCCGAGCAATGAAATATATTGTCCCTATTTCATGTCATGGAGTGAAGGCGTTTCCGTTGCTTTTCTGACGGACAGTTGTTCTTTCGATATCCGAAACAATCAAAAGCTGGAAGAAAGCAAATCGTACATTTACGAGTGGTTTGTTCGCCCCGACCTCAGCAATCAAATGGATGGTCTTACTTTGGCGTTTTAGTTCACGATGAGACCTATCAGAAAATATAGAGGAGATTCAGGCGAACCTTTCCATGCTGCGTCTGTTGCTGCCGGTTTTGATCATTGTATGGCGGCATCGGCTTTTTCGCAAGTTTTCTGGCAACTCGCGGCAGGACAAAAGAATTTGCTGTCATGCGCTGTCTCGGCATGAAACAATGTAAAATTTTCGGATTAGTCATGGGAGAAACTCTCTATTCTCGCTTTTACAGGTGCACTTTTCGGTATAGCGGGCGGTATTCTTCTGGAAGGCGAAATACAGACAAGTGCATTGCTCCATGCTGCGCTGATGACAGGTATTTCTTTACTCGGTTCCGCGGTTGCAGCACTTCGGATCACAAGCATAAATGTTATGAATCTCATGAAGGTGGAGGATTGAATATGAATATCCTGACTTCCAAACAAGTTACATACGAATATAGAAATGCAGTCCAGACAGTAAGGGCTGTGAATGGTGTCAGTTGCACTTTTCAACAGGGGCATGTTTATGCCATTGTAGGGCCTTCCGGCAGCAGGGAAGACTACATTTCTATCGTTGCTTGCAGGACTGGATGTGCCGACCTCCGGCACGATCGAATTAGACGGAGAATCCACGGCGAAAATGAACCGTGATTCTTACCGGCTGAACCATGTGTCCGTGATTTACCAGAATTTCAACTTGTTTCAACACCTGACCGTGTTGGAGAACGCCGCCTATCCCCTGTATGTCCGCAAAATGCCAAAGAAAAAAGCGGATGAGCTCGCAACAGAAAACTTCTGCAAGTTGGGTTGAAGGAGGATCAGTTCAAGCGGTTTCCCAATATGCTCTCCGGAGGAGAGCAGCAGCGAGTGGCTATCGCCCGCGCGCTAACCTCAGGCAGTGAGCTTATTCTGGCAGACGAACCTACCGGCAATTTGGACAGTGAAAACAGCCGAAACATTGTTGGTATTCTGCAAGGGCTGGCCCATGAGGGAAATCGCTGTGTTATCATTGTCACCCACGATCCCGCAGTAGCAGAGGTAGCCGATGTGCTACTAAAGATGAAAGACGGTAAGCTGATTCACTGATCCGTTGCATCACCTATTTGCACAAGGAAAATGACCGACAGTGCCATATACCAAAAGATTCGCTTGCAGTTTAGAGCCCATTTTGGTGACTTGAAGTCTTATGTCTTCAAGGATATGGCTACGGAAACCGTAAATGGTTGTCACCTTGCGGTGTATAGCAAAAACATGATGCCGATTTGATAGATGCTTTCGCTGCTGTGACCGGACAATGAAGATTATCCTGAAAGCATGGCAAAAGCATCGGGCGCTTGATCCATCGCTTGCATCAATTATTCAACTTGATTTCTACTCATTCCTTGATGCTGAACTGCACGGTCATTATAATAATGAATTAAACGCACTTGCTTTGCGGCTTCTGCCGCTTTGCAGGTGCGTTTTGCTATATCTGTGCCTTTTTGCGTGGCAGCGTAGGCTGCCGCAGCCTCCGTCCGATTTGGATTTTTCAAAAATTCAAATCGAAACGGAGGAAAATATCATGGATGGAAACCATCCGAAACGAAGAAAGGACAAATATAATCCCTATACCATCGGCACGACTGGAGGACGGCCGCCACTGGCTGACCGTTTCGGACGGACAAGGCAATCGACATCATTTTGAGATCAGTGCTGCCGTATTTGCGTTGTTTTGATTCCTTTGAGTTGGACGACCTCTCCTATCTGAACGAGGTGGATCGTCACTATGAGCAGTCGGAACTCACGGAGGCATCGTTGTATGACCGGGCCGTGTATCGTCCGGCGACGGTCGAAGAAAGTGCCTTGCAGAGCATGGAATATGCGCAGTTACATAGGGCAATCTCCGGACTGCCCGAAATACAAAAGCGGAGGCTGATCCTCTACTACTTTCAAGGCCTGACCTATGAGCAGATCGCAGAAATGGAGGGTTGCACCAAACGGTGAAGTTCAGTGACATTGTTCAAAAGTTTTCAAAAATTTTGAGTTCAGACTACACAAATAGCCTTTAAGTGAGGAAACAGGTGGAGAGGTACGAAAACTCTCTGCCTGTTTTCCTTTCGGCAAGCAGGGATGATCTTTGACAACCGAATAACCATTCATCAAGCACATTCCTATTGCCATTGCGAAAGCATGAGCCACATTAGCGGCCGCGCCACGATCTGCATTGCAGGGAGCGAGAAACAGTCGGCTATCACGGGCGGGTGGCTCCCGCCCCGGCGACGACCGGCAATAGGGCTAACGATACCCCGTCCAGCCACAGTCCGAGCGTGATAAGCGGCATTTCGACCGTGAAGCCGTCGCAGGCAATGGGGGCGGTTGCGAGAGAACCTCGTGAGGGTGAAATTCCCGTGGAGCCGACAGCCATCGGCCGCTTGATGACTTCCCAATAGAAAATCGGGGTGTCGAGGACAAATAGATTTTCTTCAAAATACTACGGTCAAGTGGCGGGACGGGTCAGACGAAACGGAGAATGCTTTATCTCTCACCAACCTCAATTCTGTTCTGCCGCTTGACCTCTACATAGGCGGAAACGCCTAAATACACAAAGGAGGTCATCACAGAATGAACCACACATATTTGCGCGGCGATATGTATTACGCTGATCTAGGCCGGGGTATCGGCTCCGAGCAGGAGGGCTATCGCCCCGTCGTGATCATCCAGAATAATGTCGGGAACAAACACAGCCCCACAGTCATTATCGCTTCCATTACGAGCAAAACCGGCGTGAAAGCCAAACTTCCTACCCACTACTACATCGACGCCGAGGACGGCTTGGAGCTGCCCTCTATCGTCCTGCTGGAACAACTGCGCACCGTAGATAAGCGCCCACGGTCTAGCGCTGTACCACTCAAAGGAGGTTTTATTATGGTAGCAGGAACATGGTACTGAACTATGTGGATGAATACGGCAAACGGCACACGCCGTCCAAGTCTACAGGTCTGACGGTAAAAGGGAAAAAAAGCGTGCCGAAAAAGATGCTTTCTGAGGCTCGCCAAAGGAAGACTGGAAGCAAAGGCAATCGGAACGCAAGGTACAGGTAAAAAAAGCCCGTTGGCTTTGATTCTTTTTACTGCGTTCCTGCTCGACTGACTGGAAATGACAAAAAAGAATGTGGAGAAACCACCAGCAAGCGCGTATTCCATGGGATGAAAGCAAAATCATCCGTACTTTGAGAACCACGGTCTTGCATTGCAGGATATTACACCCAAGCACATACAGGACTATTTGTTAATTCCACGAATTGACGGTGCGAGGTGTTTCGCTAATTACATACACCGTCACGCCATTATTCGTAAAAGTTTGCAGCACGTTTTCAAACTCGGTCTGATCCCAAGAAGGAAAAAAAATTCATTGGCAGCTTCTATGAGGAGAAATGAGCTGAACCATCTTTTGAAGTTGTCCGTGGTGATCCCATTGAGCTTGGCGTGATCCTCGGTATTTTACGGTTTGCGCCGAAGCGAGGCGGTAGGCCTGAAATGGGACGCCATCGACTTCAAGAAAAAGACCATTACGATTCGACATACCGTTACGCAGGCGACAATAGACGGCAAGAGCAAGATCATTCAAAAGGACAGAACAAAGACAAAGGCCAGCTACCGCAGTCTGCCGCTTGTGCCGCTTATTTGAGGAATTGGCTGCATCGCCTGAAAGCAGAACAGGAGCTGAACCGAAAGCTGTGCGGAAAAATCTTATTGCAGGAAGTTTGCTGATTATATCTATGTCAATGAAATCGGTGAGCTTGTGAAGCCCGGATATATCACACAGCATTTCCCGCTGATCCTGCAAAAGAACGGTATGCGGAAGATCCGTTTCCATGATCTTCGTCA
>VOFB01002055.1_pt1 | contig 24253 bp, 34 predicted proteins | sample 5384141 | NCBI WGS metagenome assembly VOFB01 (sample SAMN12384721, study PRJNA508395) | human gut metagenome | isolation source: healthy gut A | host: Homo sapiens | reverse complement strand
CATCACGAGCCGGCAGAATCCGCTGATGACACATCTGCGCAAGCTGGCGTCCTCCCGGTCTTACCGCAAAAAGAGCGGCGAATATCTCTGCGACGGGACAAAGCTCTTGGACGAAGCGCTCAAGTGGGGCGCGCCGGTCCAAACGGCGGTGTTCTCCGACGGTGTGGAGATTCCAACGCTTCCCGATACCGTGCGCGCCGTGTGCGTGAGCGAAGACCTGATGCGCTCGGTGAGCCCGATGGAGACGCCGCAGGGCGCACTGTTTACAGTCGCGCTTCCCGAGACGAAGCTTCCCGAAACGCTTGCGGGTAAGCACTATCTCGTGCTGGACGGCGTGCAGGACCCCGGGAACGTGGGGACCATCCTGCGCACGGCGGACGCCTTTGACTGCGACGGCGTGTTCTTAGTCAACGCCTGCGCCGACCTCTACAACCCCAAAACGGCGCGCGCCACGATGGGCGCGATCTTCCGCCGCGAGGCGTACAGCGTCACGCCGGAGGAGCTTTTCGCGCTGCTCAGTAAAAGCGGCGTCCCGCTCTACGGCACGGCGCTGCGCGAGGACACCGTGCCGCTGTCTGACGCGAACCTGTCCAAAGCCGCTGTCGCCATCGGCAGCGAGGGGCGCGGACTGTCGCAGCAAATGCTGGATGAGTGCGCCAAAACGCTCAAAATTCCCATGAGCCCGCGCTGCGAGTCGCTCAACGCGGCCATCGCGGCGACGGTCGTTCTGTGGGAGATGTATCGCTGAAACAAACAAGGAGGTGCTCTTCATGGCGGGCCTTAAATACTGGGTGTGGCTCTCGGAGGTCAAGGGACTGACAAACCGTTCAAAACTTCTGCTGCTCGATTATTTCGGCACGCCGGAGAACGTCTTCTACGCCGACGAGGACGAATACCGCCTCGTCGAGGGCATCGAGCCGCGGCAGATCGCGCTGCTCGCGGAAAAATCGTTGGAAAACGCCGACCGTATCCTCGGCGCGTGTTCGCGGCTGGGCCTGCGGCTTCTCACGATGCAGGACGCGGACTATCCCGTGCGCCTGCGCAACATCTTTGAGCCGCCGTGCCTTCTCTATGTGAAGGGGCAGCTTCCCGTTATCGACGAGGAGGTCGCTGTCGCCATGGTCGGCACGCGCAAGGCCTCGCCCTACGGCATTGAAGCGGCGGAGAAGATCGCCTACGGCCTGTGCAAGCAGGGCGCGGTCGTGATCTCCGGCGCGGCGGCGGGCGTGGACAGCGCATCTCACCGCGGCGCGCTGCGCGCGGGCGGAAAGACCATCGCCGTGCTCGGCAACGGGCTCGACGTTGTCTATCCGGCGGAGAATGAATGGCTGTACCGCGACATTGCGGCCTCGGGCGCGCTCATCAGCGAGTATCCGCCCGGGACGGCGGCCGAGGCGTGGCATTTTCCCGTGCGAAACCGCATCATCAGCGGCTTGAGCCTCGCGACCATCGTGGTCGAAGCGCCGGAAAAGAGCGGCGCGCTCATCACGGCGAATACCGCGCTTGAGCAGGGACGCGATGTTTTCGCCGTTCCCGGTCCGATCGACGCGCCATTAAGCCGCGGCTGCAACCGTTTGATCGCGGACGGCGCGGCGGGCCTCATCACCGACAGCTGGGATGTGCTGCGCGAGTACGAGGCGCATCATCCGCATAAAATACTCGGCGAGCGCGTGGAGCTTCCGCGTACGCTCGGCTATCAGGCGCGCGAGGAGCAAGCACGCGCCAAGCAGGCCGCGGCGGAGGAAATACTGTCGCTGCCGACACTGAATTTGAAAACCAACGACGCGGGGCTGACCGACGACCAGATGGCCATTCTGCGCGCGCTGAAAGCGGGCGCGCTGCAAGTGGACGACCTGATCGAAAAAACGCAGATCCCTACGCGCCGTGTTCTTTCCGCGCTGACGATGATGGAGCTTGAGGGCTACGTCGAGCAGGGCGGCGGCAAGCATTTTTCTTTGACTGTCACACTACTGGAGGAATAATATTCATGGCAAAAAAGCATCTGGTGATCGTCGAGTCTCCGGCCAAGGCGAAAACCATCGGAAAATATCTCGGCAAAGACTACGAGGTCAAGGCCAGCATGGGCCACCTGCGCGACCTGCCCAAGAGCAAGCTGGGCGTCGATATCGAGCACGACTTCGAGCCTGTCTATCAGCCCATCCGCGGCAAAGAGGAGCTCATCAGCGAGCTCAAAAAGGCCGCCAAGAGCAGCGACACCGTGTATCTTGCAACGGACCCGGACCGCGAGGGCGAGGCGATCTCGTGGCACCTGAAAGCGCTTTTGGAACTGGACGATGAAAAGGCCAAGCGCGTGACCTTCAACGAGATCACGAAAAAGGTCGTCTCCGAGAGCATTCAGGAGCCGCGCGCCATCGACCAGGACCTAGTCGACGCGCAGCAGGCGCGCCGCGTGCTCGACCGCATCGTGGGCTATGAGCTGAGCCCGCTTCTGTGGAAGAAGGTGCGCCGCGGCCTCTCTGCGGGCCGCGTGCAGTCCGTCGCTGTGCGCATGGTCGACGACCGCGAAAAGGAAATTCAGGCCTTCGAGGCGCAGGAATACTGGACACTTGACGCCGACCTCACCGACGAGGCGACGCACAAGACCTTTGAGGCGCACTATTACGGCAAGGACGGTAAAAAGGTCGAGCCGGCCTCCGGCGAGCAGGTGGACGGCATCATTGCCGACATCGGCGACAAGCCCTTTACCGTGACGAATATCAAGCGCACGGACAAGCAGCGTTCCCCGTCTCTGCCGTTTACGACCTCTACCTTACAGCAGGAGGCCTCGCGCAAGCTCAACATGACGCCGCGCCGCACCATGGCCATCGCCCAGCAGCTCTACGAGGGCGTTGACATCACGGGCGAGGGCACGGTGGGTCTCATCACCTATATGCGTACCGACTCGCTGCGCATCTCCGAAGAGGCCATCGCCGCAGCGAAGACGTTTATTTTAGGACGCTACGGGCAGAGCTACTATCCCAAGACCGCCCGCCACTACAAGGCCAAGGCCGGCGCGCAGGACGCGCACGAGGCCATCCGCCCCTCGAACGTCAACCTGACGCCCGAGCAGATCAAGGGTGACCTGACGGGCGAGCAGTACCGCCTGTACCGCCTGATCTGGAGCCGCTTTTTGGCCTCCCAGATGGCGAACGCCGTGTACGACAGTGTGAGCGCGCAGATCATGGCGGGCGGACACGAGTTCCACGCGAGCGCCAGCAACCTGAAATTCTCCGGCTACACCGCCGTTTACGAGGAGTCTCGCGATGACGACAGCAAGGAGGAAAAGGAGGGCACGCTGCCGCCGCTCGTCGAGGGGCAGGGCCTGACGCTCGAGGCATATACGCCGCTTCAGCACTTTACCCAGCCGCCCGCGCGCTACACGGACGCGACGCTCATCCGCGCGATGGAGCAGAACGGCATCGGCCGCCCGTCGACCTACGCGCCGACGGTCTCGACGATCTTAGACCGCGAATACGTCATCAAGGACGGAAAATACCTGCGTCCTACGCCGCTCGGCGAGGTGGTGACGGGCCTGATGGAAGAGCGCTTCCCCGACATTGTGGACATGAAGTTCACCGCCCGCATGGAGGAAAAGCTCGATACCGTCGAAGAGGGCAAGACCGCGTGGAAGGACGTCATCCGCGACTTTTACGGCGGCTTTGAGCGCGACCTTGAAAACGCCGAGAAGGCGCTTGAGGGCGTGAGACTCAAGGTCCCCGATGAGGTCAGCGAGGAGAAGTGCGACGTCTGCGGCCGCAACATGGTCATCAAGAGCGGGCGCTTTGGCCGCTTCCTTGCCTGCCCGGGCTACCCTGAGTGCACGTTCACCAAGCCCCTTGTCATCGAAATGCCGGGCCGCTGCCCCAAGTGCGGCGGACGCATGATGAAGCGCACGGGCGTGAGCAAGAAGACGAACAAGCAGTACACGTACTACGCCTGCGAATTCGCCACAAGCAGCGATCCGGAGAAGAAATGCGACTTTATGACCTGGGACGTGCCGACGAAGGACGACTGTCCCGAGTGCGGACAGACGATGTTCAAAAAGGCGGGCAAGGGCTTTAAGCGCCCGTACTGCATCAACCCCGCGTGTTCGCGCTTTGTGCCGGAAGACCAGCGCGGCTATGTGAAAAAGAAGACCACCGAGACCGCGGAAGAGGGCGCGGAGAGCGCCGAAGCCGCCGATGCGGCGGAGACCGCGGAAAAGAAGACCGCCGCCAGGAAGACGACGGCTAAGAAGAGCACCACCGCAAAGAAAACGAGCACAAAAGCGGCGAGCACCAAGGAGACCGCGACGAAGACCGCCGCAGCGAAGAAAACGACAAAGAAGGCCGCAGCCGAGGATGGTGCAGAAAAGCCCGCAAAAAAGACGGCGGCAAAGAAGACCGCGACCACGAAAAAGGCGGCCGCTAAGAAGACGACCGCCAAGTCCGCGGCCAAAAAGACCGCGGAGAAAGAAGAGAACTGATGCAAGTAACTGTGATCGGCGCCGGCCTTGCCGGCTGCGAGGCTGCCTGGCAGCTCGCGCAGCGCGGCATCGCCGTGACGCTGCATGAAATGAAACCCGAAAAGACCACCCCCGCGCACCACACGGCGGATTTTGCCGAGCTTTGCTGCTCGAATTCGCTGCGCTCGGACCAGATCGAAAACGCGGTCGGCCTTCTCAAAGAGGAACTGCGCCGCCTCGATTCGCTGATCCTTGCCTGCGCGGACGCGACGCGCGTGGAGGCGGGCGGCGCGCTGGCGGTCGACCGCTACGGCTTTTCAAAGCTCGTGACAGAGAAAATCCGTTTGCATCCCAATATCACGGTTGTCCCCGGCGAGGTGACGGCCATCCCCGAGGGGAACGTCATTATCGCCTCGGGCCCCTTGACGAGCGACGCGCTCGCCGCCGCCATCGCCGAAAAGATCGGCGACGGGCACACGCTGAACTTTTTCGATGCCGCCGCGCCGCTCGTGACGTTTGAGAGCGTCGACATGGATTCGGCGTTTTTCGCCTCGCGCTACGACAAGGGTACGGCGGACTACATCAACTGCCCCATGACGGAGGAGGAGTACGACGCCTTCTGGCAGGCGCTCACGACCGCCGAGGAAGCGAGCGTACACGGCTTTGAGGATAAAAACGTCTTCGAGGGCTGCATGCCCGTCGAGGTCATGGCGCGCCGCGGACACGATACGCTCTGCTACGGCCCCCTCAAGCCGCGCGGTCTGCGCGACCCGAAGACGGGGCAGGAGCCTTATGCCGTCGTCCAGCTGCGGCGCGACAATGCGCAGGGCAGCGTCTATAACCTGGTCGGATTCCAGACGCATCTGCGCTTTCCCGAGCAGAAGCGCGTGTTTTCGATGATCCCCGCGCTGCATGATGCGGAGTTTGTGCGCTACGGCGTGATGCACCGCAACACCTATCTGCGCTCGCCGGGAATGCTCGACCGCTACTACCGCCTCATCGCGGATGACCGCATCGCCTTTGCCGGGCAGATGACCGGCGTGGAGGGCTATATCGAGTCCGCGGCCTCGGGCTTTTTGGCAGGCATCGAGATGGCAAGAAGACTCGAGGGCAAGCCGCCCGTCGATTTCCCACGCGAGACGGCCATCGGCGCGCTGGGGCTTTACATCAGCGATACGACGGTCTCGGATTTTCAGCCGATGAACGTGAACTTTGGTATCATGCCGCCGCTTGGCTATCGCGTCAGGGGCGGCAAGCGCGTGAAAAATGCGCAGCTCGCCGCGCGCTCGCTTGAAAAGATCGACGCGATGCGCGAGGACGTGCTGAGTGACAGGAAAGGAGAGTGACCCCATGAAGATCATCGTCGACGCCATGGGCGGCGATTTCGCCCCGCTCGCGCCCGTCAAGGGCGCGCTGATGGCGCAGGAGAAGTACGGCGTGGACATCGTCCTGACCGGAAAAACGGAAGAGATCTTGAAGGCTCTGCAGCAGTGCGGCTGCAAGGAGCTCCCCAAAGGCATGGAGATCGCCAACGCGACCGAGGTGGTCGAGATCTGCGACGATCCGGCCACGGCCTTTAAGCACAAGAAGGATTCGTCCCTCACCGTGGGGCTCAATATGCTCCATGCCGGCGACGCGGACGGCTTTGTCAGCGCGGGCAGCACGGGCGCGCTCCTTGCGGGCGCGACGCTCTTGTCAAGCGCATCCGCGGTCTGCGCCGCGCGGCGCTCGCGCCGACCATCCCGACGGCCAAGGGCAAGGCGGTGCTCATCGACTGCGGCGCGAACGCCGAGTGCACGGTCGAATACCTGCTGCAATTTGCGTATCTTGGCAGCTACTACGCGCAGAAGGTGCTCGGCGTCGAAAATCCGCGCGTCGGTCTTTTGAACATCGGCGCGGAGGAGAGCAAGGGCGACACGCTGCGCCGCGAAACGTATCAGAAGCTCAAGGAAGCGGGCGAGGCGGGGCATCTCAACTTCACCGGCAACATTGAGGCCAAGGAAGCGATGCTCGGTGAGTGCGACGTCATCGTCGCCGACGGCTACAGCGGCAACATCATGCTCAAGAGCATCGAGGGCACGGGCAAGCTTCTTTCCATCAAATTGAAGGATATGCTGATGCACAGCACCGGCACGAAGCTGGCGGCGCTGCTGCTCAAGGGACAGCTCGGCGATTTCAAGAAAATGCTCGACGCGAACGAGGTCGGCGGCACGGCGCTGCTCGGCATTTCAAAGCCCGTCGTCAAGGCGCACGGCAGCGCGAGCGAGCTCGGCATCTGCAACGCGGTGCGTCAGGCGATGGAGGTCGCGCGCAGCGGTATCATCGACGACATCGCGCAAAATATCGACAAGATGCGTATTGAACAGAAGGCAGAATAACGCGAATGCCAAAAAGCGGCAAAATGGGTATTGACAGTACAGTGCCTTTGCCGTATCATTTGGAAGAACCAAAACCGTGAGAGGAAGTATAAGACTTATGAGCCCCGAAGAAATTTTCAAAACGATGCAGAAGCTGATCGCGGAGCAGTTCGCGCTCAATCCCGATGAGATTACGATGGACAGCTCTTTCGAAGAAGATCTTGGCGCCGACTCTGTGGATCTTGTTGAGTTGGTGATGGCCATGGAAGAAGAGTTTGAGCTCGACGAGATCCCCGAGGAGGAGCTGACCTCGCTCAAGACGGTGGGCGACTGCGTGCGCTACCTGAGCACGAAGCTCGGTTAAGAAGAAAAAAGCCGCCCCGCTTTGCGCGGGGCGTCCTTTTATCAGGAGGAAAAACCATGCAGGCCTTGGAAGAAAAGCTGCAATATCATTTCAAAAAATCCGGCGCTGCTCGAAGAGGCGCTGCGCCACAGCTCGTATGCCAACGAGCACCGCGGCGCAAACTTTTTCAGCAACGAGCGCCTGGAATTCCTGGGTGACAGCGTGCTCGGGTTTGTCACGGCGGAGTATTTGTTCGCCAAGCACCCTGCCGCACCCGAGGGCGAGCTGACGCGCATCCGCGCGCTGCTCGTGTGCGAGGACAGCCTGCACGAGGTCGCGCAGCGCCTGGAGCTTGGAAAATACTTAAAGCTCGGCAACGGCGAGGAGAGCTGCGGCGGCCGCACGCGTCCGTCTATCCTGGCCGACGCGACCGAGGCGGTGTTTGCCGCGGTGTATCTTGACGGCGGCATCAGCGCGGCCAGCGCGCTCATCCACCGCGTGCTGCTCGATACCGAGCGCGAGGAGGTCGCCGAGGAAAAGCGCCGCGACTATAAGACCATTTTACAGGAATTCGTGCAGCGCACGCCGAACCAGACGCTTTCCTACCGCCTGTTTGGTGAGAGCGGCCCCGACCATGACAAGACGTTCTATTTTGAAGTGCTGCTCAACGGCGGCGCTGTGGGCAAGGGCGCGGGCCGCAGCAAGAAGGAAGCCGAGCAGATGGCCGCAAAGGACGCGCTCGAAAAACTGACGGACCAGCGCTGAAAAGATGATCACCGACTGCTTTGACGATAAGACTGAGCCCGTCATCAGCCTGCGGGACTTTTACGGTGAGCAAAAGCACCTTGTCGAAACGTGTTTGCTCCTGTTTTCGCAGAAGATCTATCAGCATTTGCTGGACACGTTTCCCTGCGAAAAGATCGGTCTCATCGGCGCGTGCAACGGGAATATCCCCATCTACCGGATGAACTACAAGGGCGCGGATATCGCGTTTTATCTTTCGGGCATCGGCTCGGCGGCTGCCGCGTCGGAATGCTGCGAGGCGAGCTGGATCGTCGGCGCGTCGAAGTTTGTGATGTTCGGCTCCTGCGGGAGCCTCAATCGGGAGGGCGACGAGGGGCAAATTCATCGTCCCGACGGAGAGTTACCGCGGCGAGGGCTGCTCGTACCGCCGCGCGGGCTCTCATCGTCCCGACTAACGGTCGAGAATGCGCGGAAGCTCTCGGACATCTTTACCGAGCTGGGCGTCCCGCACGTGACGGGGCGGGTTTGGACGACGGACGCCATGATCCGCGAGACCGCGGGCCTCGTCGCGCAGCGAAGAAGCGAGGGCTGTCTCGCCGTGGAGATGGAGCTCGCCGGTGTGCAGGCGGTGTGCAGTTTTTACGGCTTGTCGCTCTATAACTTCCTCGAGGCAGGCGACGTGCTGGAGGAGAGCGGCTACGATGTCGCCAATCTTCGCGGCGCGAACCACGACCTCGGCAAGCTCTATATCGCGCTGGAAACAGCGCTGCGCGTCTGAATAGAATCGAAAACGCCATGACGAAAGTCACGGCGTGAAACTGTTTTCTTCTTTTCAAAGAGGATCGACAGCCCCGCGTAGAGCAGGAACAGCCCGAACGGCTTGCGGAAGACGCTGCTGTCGACCATTGTCGTTTGGCGGCGAGCGCATTTTTCTCTCTCGAAAGAGGATATTGCGTAGAGCAGGAACAGCCCGAATTTTGCTGTCGACCATTGTCGTCAAAAACGCGATGATCCGCGCGCAGGACGGCTTTGTTGAGATATCCGTTTTTGCGATGCGCGAAGAGCGAGATGCCCGCGGTTGGCAGAAAATAGAGCAGGTTGATGGCCTGCGCTGTGCGCTGCTCCACGCCGAAAAAGAGCGTCATGCACAAAAGCAGCAGCGTTCCGCCGCCAACACCCCACGACGAGAGAATGCCCGTCACAAGCCCGCAGAGCGCGGGGAAGAGCCAGTCCGTCACAGAAGGTACCTCACCGCGCCATAGAGCAGAAACAGCGCGAAAATGCGCTTGAGCCATGTGTTCGGCACGTCCTTGAAGAGCCTGCCGCCGATCCATCCGCCTGCAAGCCCGCCGACAAGGTAGGGGAGCGCCTCTCCGAGCGGCAGCGCGCCGCGGAACGCGTACACGAGCACCGACACAAGGCAGAACGGGAAGATGACAGCCACGCAGGTCGCAAGCGCCGTCTTGTCGGAGAGCTTTGCCCACGAGCGCAGCAAAAAGACGAGCGGAATGCCGCCGCCTCCGCCGAATAAGCCGTTCACCGTGCCTGCGAGCGCGCCGCAGACGCGGTATTTGCCCTTTTCCGTCATGCCGTCACCGCCTTTTTCGATGCAATGTAGCGGCCGCCTTAAGGGGCGGCTGCAAAAATTACTGCTTCTTGAAGCTCTGGCAGTCGGTGCACTGGTCCATGGTGGGGTTGGCCTCGTGCGTGCCGACCTGGATGGCGTTCAGACCGCAGTACTGGGCGTCCTTGCAGTGGTTGGCGCAGTTGGTCACGGCGCAGCGAATAGAGGTGTTGGGCGTGCAGGAGCAGCCGTTATTGGTATGATCGGTCATAGATTTGTCCTCCTGAAAAAATTGTTTTGGCGTTTGCCGCGCTTAGTTTGCGCGCATTTTTGCCCGCTATGCAAAAGGAAGAACATTCCAATAAAAAACGTCCGGCTGATATTCAGCCGGACGTTTTTTCACTTGTCATTTTAGAAGCTCGTCGATCGCGCGGTAAAGCTCGGAGAGCGTCTCCTCGTCATTTTGCTGGATGGCGGCGGTGACGCAGGTCTCCATGTGGTTGCGCAAAATCTGGCGGCTGGTCGAGCGGATGGCGGACTCCACCGCGGCGAGCTGGATCAGCACCTCGGAGCAGTCACGGTCGTCCTCCACCATCTTTTTGATGGATTCGAGGTGCCCGATGGCGCGCGCAAGGCGGTTGCTGATCTTTTTCGTCTGCTCGGGGTCATGGACATGCCCGTGCACATGGGGGTGCCCGTGGCTGTGCTCATGGACGTGTTCGTGCTCGATCATGGCATTCTCCTTTAGAACTTCAGCGCGCCGACGCTCGCTTCCACGGTTCGGATATACGCGCCGTCGATGATCTGCTGGGCGACGGCCTCGAGATACGGCGTGAGGGGCATGTCGTTGTCCATCTCGGGCACCTTGCTGCGGAGCAGGTCGTAGATGGCCTGCGTGCCCTTGGCGCAGCGCTTATCCTCATAGCAGTCGAGCGCCTGACCGTCGCAGATGAGCTCGGCGGCGAGGATATACTTGGCAAGGTGCATCGAGTCATAGGCCTTCTTGGCGGCGTTGTAGCCCATGTTGACATAGTCCTCCTGGTTGGCGCAGGTGGTCAGGTTGTCGACCACGGCGGGGTGCGCAAGGATGCGCAGCTCGCCCTGAAGACCCGCGGAGGCGTACTGGATCATCATGAGACCGTTGTTGAAGTCGGCGTTCTTGTTGAGGAACGCCGGCAGCTCGCTCACCAAGCTGTTGAGCAGGCGGTCGCAGCGCGGCATTCCGCTCGAAGCCGCGGCAGCTCCTCATCACCCGCGGCCGATGCGCGGTGGTCTCGGCGCGATGAGCTCTGCGGCGATGGCCGCGCAGGACGCGGCGGCGGAAAACCGCCGGTCGAGGAAGAGATCCCATAAAACAAAAAACAGCGCCTCACGGAGCTTCCGTGGGGCGCTGTCGTTCTCGGGGGGGGCTTTTTCGTCCTCGCACAATAAGCTTTGACGAAAGCGCGGAAAAAAGTTCCTGCATTTTCAAAAAATTTTCACGCGGACGCGCGCCGGCGCATAGGCTGAGATGAACAAAACAGCAGGCAAGGAGGCGAGGCGATGGCCTACTCCGACCGCGAGCTGCTGGCGCGGCTCATCGAGTGCGAGGCGGGCGGCGAGGGGGAGAACGGCATGAAGGCGGTGGCGAGCGTCGTGATGAACCGCGTGACCGCCTCGGGCGGCGAATACGCCCGCGTGGGGCAGGGCAGCATCGAAAGATCATCATGCAGCCGGGGCAGTTCGTCTGTGCGAGCGAGACGGGGGGGGCCTACAATCCGCAGAACATCTACAATATGCGCCCGACGGACGTCCACTACTCCATCGCGGATTGGGCGATGGCGGGCAACTCGTCTGACGGGGCTCGGGGATGCGCTGTGGTTTTTCAATCCCTTTTCGGATACCTGCCGCCAGAATTTTCCCTCGCAGGTCGGGGTGTTCCGCGTGCGCATCGGCGACCACTGCTTCTACGACCCCACGGAAGCCTACTACGATACATAGGAGACGAAATCAAGGCTCTGAAAGGAATGGACGCTATGATCGAGCTCACGCGCTGCGGCGCGCCGGACAACGACCGCTATCTTCCCGCCGTGATGACGCAGGGAGACGCGAGCACATACCAGACCATGATCGACAACAGCACCATGCAGACAAGGTCGCAGCAGATGGTGGACCGCGCCTTCGGCTCCGCGCAGGGGGGGCACAACGCAGAACGGCCGGCAGCAGGGCATGGCGCCCAGCGCGGCGCAGAGGGGAGCGCCGCCGGCCGCGCCCACGCTGTGATGGGGACGCAGCAGATCGTACCCGGTCTTGGCCCGCTGCCTGCCACTCCGAACGGCATGAGCGTGGCGGAGCAGATCCTCCACAGCTCGTGGAAGAGCCTGATGGCGCGCAATGTGGGGCGCAGCGTCATCGTGAGCTTTTTGATCGGCACGCAGAACACCATCGTCACCACGGCATCCTCTACGAGGTCGGCAACGACTACATCGCGCTTACCAGCCGACAGGCAGAGCTACATCCAGCGCGGACCTCTATTCCATCCGCTTCGTGGGTTTCTGCCGAGATCCAGTCAGACCAATTCCCAGCAGCAACAGCGGCCGTAAGGAAAAGCGGGAGAAAGCGCGGCGCGCTTCTCCCGCTTTCAGATGCACTCAGTGTGGCGAGGGCGCGGGCGTGCCGTGAGCCGCGCTTCGCCGCTGCCGGCGGGGAGAAAGAGGCTGTCGCCCTTCTTCGCCCTGACGGTCTCACCGCCGCAGCGACCTCGCCCTCGCCGTCAGGATCAGCAGCGAGAGGAAGGACTCCGCGCCGCACGTCGCCGCCTGTGGCGCGGCGAGCAGATCGACGGTAAAATAGTCACAGCGGACAAGGTGCCCGCCGAATTCCGGCGTGGGAACGCCGGCGGTCCGGCGCGTCACGTCCAGCGCCTGCGCGATGTGCAGGGCGCGGGGGGCTTTCCGTCGGGACCGAGGCGGCCGTAGTCGCACACGCGGTAGGTCACGTTGCTGCTCTGCTGCACCTCCGCCACCACGATGCCGCGGCAGATGGCGTGGATGGTGCCCGCGGGGATGAACACTGTGTCGCCCGCCTTGACGTTCACGCGGCGCAGGACATCTCGGCAGTGTGTTGTCTGCGATGCGGCGCTTTAGCTCGTCCCGGAAATATCGCGCGAAAAAGCCGCAGTAGAGAAAGGCGTCCGGCTCGGCGGAGAGGACGTACCACATCTCCGTTTGCCATTCTGCCCCTCGTGCGCGCGGGCGTAGTCGTCGTCGGGATGGACCTGAATGGAGAGATCCTTCGCCGCGTCGATGAGCTTGATGAGCACCGGAAGCTCCGCGAATTTCCGCCCATGCTCCCCCAGCGCCCCCGGGGTGCGCGGCGAGATATTCCGCGAGCGTTTTGCCCGCGTCGGGGCCGGACGCGAGCACGGAGGGGAAATCAGGATGACCGCTCCAGCTCCCACGTTTCCGCGGGACGCGCCGTCATACCGCTTGCCGTAATCGGTGATGAGCTTTGTTCCACCCCAGAGATAGTCCTTACAGGCGGGGGTGAGCTTGAGAATGGACATGGAAACGGTCTCCTTTCAAGGCGAACGCGCGGGATCAGAGGATCCCGCGCGCTTTGAGTTCTTCGCGCAGCTGACCGGCGTCGTGGAACACGATGCCCTGCATACCGGCGTTTTCCGCCGCCTCGATGTTCGGCGGGAAATCGTCGACGAACAGGCAGCTCGCCGCCGTGAGGTCAAATTTGTCGAACAGCGCCTGATAGATAGCGGCCTCGGGCTTGAGCAGGTGAACGTCCGCCGAGATCAGCGTGCCGGAAAAGCACTCGCTGCCCGGAATGTCGTGCCAGTAGGTGTGCTGGCGGCGGCTGGCGTTGGAGAGCAGATAAAGCGTATAGCCCCTTGCCTTCAGCTCGCGCACCACGTCCGCCGTGCCCGTGATGGGCACGATCGGCTCGTTCCAATGGTAGATGATGTGCTCCGCCGCGGCGTGCAGCTCCGCGGGGAGCCTGGCGCAGGCGTGGGCATAGACCTCCTCCTCGGTGATGGTGCCGCGGTCGAGCCGCACCCAGTCGGTCGTGCACAGCAGGTGCTGCCTGAGGAGCGCTTCGCCCTCCGCGCCGACGTGCAGGCGGCGGGCAAACAGCTCCCGCGCCGAAGTCCAGCAGCACGCCGCCCATATCAAAAACAATGGTATTGATCTTCATTACAGCTTTTCTCCCGGCTCGTCGGGGACAGCGGCGGCGACCGCCGCTTCCTCCGCTTCCGCCGCCACGGCGGCGGGCTCCTTTTTGAACAGCCCCGTCAGCTTTGCCACGCGTCTGCGGCGGCGCTCCCTGGCCTCCAGCCGCTCGCCGAGGTCGCGCGCGCCCACGCCGTAGACCAGATAGAGGATCACGCCGGACACCAGCATGATGAACACGGTCGAAGCGCAGCGGCGGCCCGAGGCGTTGACGTTGTAGCCGTACAGTCCCTCCTCCGCGCACATGGCCTGAATGACCATGGCGTAGCTCGTGCCGTAGGAGCTGGCGAAGGTGGCGGACATATCGTACTCGGTAAAGAGCGCGTTGAAGTTCAGCGCGAACACCGCCAGCACGCTCGGCAGGATTATCGGCAGCTTCACCCTGCGCAAAAGGTCGTGAGGCCGTTCGCACCCATGTTGCGCGCGGCGTCCTCCAGCTCCTCGTCGATGGCGTAGAACGCCGCCTTGATCATACGCAGCGAGAACGGCAGCTTGACCACCGTGTAGGCCAGCACGAGCAGCAGCCGCACATTCTCGCGCGAAGTAGAGGTTCACATTGCCGACGTACCAGATGTTCTCGGCGTTGAAGTAGGTGCGGTAGGAATAGCAGATGAGAATGGTCGGCAGCAGCCACGGGAAAAGCAGGCAATATTCCAGCACCACGCCGGACTTCTTGCTGCGGTTTTTGAAGATGTAGTTGCAGGCGATCACGACGATCAGGCACGCGAGCGCCGCGGCGAGGATGGAGAGCACGAAGCTCATCTTGATGCCGCCGAGGGTCGCCTCGTTGGCGAACAGACCGGAGATGGAGCCCTTGCGCACCTTGTAGGTGCCGCGCGTGGTGAGGTACTGATAGTCCTCTTCGCCGAAGTAGTTTATAAGCGTCCACTGGGAGAAGTCGAGCTTCTTCATGCGTATGGCGCCGTAGGTCTGGAACGAGAATATGACGATCATCACCACGGGGATCATGTAGATGATGAAGAGCACATAGGCATAGATGTGCGCAAGGTATTCGCGATGGGGTTTGTGATCTTCTGCTTCTGGAGCTTTGCTTTGGTCTTGGAGACGGAGAGGTAGTGGCCCTTGCGCTCGTAGGCGGAGAGCACGGTCAGCAGCACGATCGTGAACATCGCGAGGAATGATGGACAGCAGCGCCGCGCGCGCCTGCGGGAAGGCCTCGTCAGCGACGGAGGAACCGGCCAAACGGACGATCTCAGGGTTGATGGAGTCATAGCCCAGCAGGGTCGGGGCGGACATTGCGCACAGACCCGTAATAAACGTCATTACCGTGAGGGAGAACATCGTGGGTATAAGCGTCGGGAAGACAACTTTCCAGAGCACCTTAAAGGGCTTTGCGCCCATGTTGCGCGCCGCCTCGACGGTGTTGTAGTCGATGCCGCGGATGGCATTCCTGCAGGAAAGAGCGCGTGGTTGCTGGTGCAGGCAAAGGTCATTGTGAAGAGCACCGCGCGAAAGCCCGTGAACCAGTTTTGATCATGCCTGGGGAAAGCGTTGACGAGCGCGGTGGTCAGAATGCCGTCGGAGGCATAGAGAAACAGGTAGCCGGTGACCAGAGCCACGCCGGAAGTAGATCATAGTGGTCATGTACCCCAGGCGCAGGATACGGGCGCCCTTGATGTCGAAATATTCTGTGAGCAGCACGATGGACACGCCCACCACATTCACCGTGATGACAAGGCAGATGGCGCAAGCTTGAGGGAGTTCCAGACAGCTTTGCTCATGTTGCCCGCGAAGAAGAAGCGGATGACTGCAAGCGGGTCGCGCTCACCGGCGGCGTTCGTGGTGTTGAAGATGCTCATGAGCGTGTTGAGGCAGGGCAGCAGCATGAAGCCGAAGAACAGGTAGATAAACAGCCCCAGCCCGATTATGCGGAACACAAACGCCGCGTCGCGCCGGGACTTAACAAAGGCCGCCCATCACTCCACCTCCTCCGCGGCGGGCGTCATAGGCCATGATGTCGTTCGGGTTCAGGATGACCTTGACGCGACTGGCCCGGGTCGTAGATATTGACGCCGTCGTTCTTCTCAATGACCTTGATGGTCTGGCAGCAGACGGTTATGTAATACTTGATGTAGAGTCCGTAGTATTCAAGGCTCTCGACCGTGCCGTCAAGCGCAATCTCGCCGCCGCGCGGGGCGACGTTGACGTGCAGACGCTCGAGACGGATGTAGTTGTGCTTGCTTGCGTCCACCTCCGCGCCGGCAGCGCGGAGGGCGGACACGGTATCGTCATTCAGTCGGTTGATATCGCCGATGAAATTGCAGACAAATTCAGTTGCGAGTGGTTATAGACCTCGTTCGGGGTGCCGACCTGCTCGATGAAGCCGCTGTTGAAAACAGCGATGCGGTCAGAGAGCGTCAGCGCCTCCTCCTGGTCATGGGTAACATAGATGGTGGTGATGCCGAAGTCCTTCTGCATCTTTTTAAGCTCGTTTCTGAGCTGGACGCGCAGCTTGGCGTCGAGGTTGGAAAGCGGCTCGTCCATGCAGATTATCGCCGGACCCGTGACGAGGGCGCGGGCGATGGCGACGCGCTGCTGCTGACCGCCGGAGAGCTGCGAGACCGCCTTTTTGTCAGCTGCTCGTCGGAAAGGTCGACCTTGCGCGCGATCTCGCGCACCTTGCGGTCGATCTCGTCCTTCTTTGCCTTCTTGACCTTGAGGCCGAAGGCGATGTTGTCGTATACGGTCATCGTCGGGAAGAGCGCGTAGCTCTGGAACACGATGCCGATGTTGCGGTCCTCGATGGGGACGCGCGTGATGTCGCGGCCCTTGACCACGACGGAGCCCTCCGCCGGCTCGATGAAGCCCGTGATGGTGCGGAGCGTGGTGGTCTTGCCGCAGCCGGAGGGGCCGAGGAAGGTAAAAATTCGCCCTCCTTCACATGGACGTTGATGCTGTGCAGGGCGGTGAAGTCGCCGAACTTCACAACGATGTCATTGAGCCGGATCATAATGGATTCTCCTCTTTTTGTATTCCGGAATAAAGAGATCAGGCGAGCCGGAGAGATCCGCTCGCCTGAAAACCAAACAGTCGGTATCCCGCTGAGCCTCTCCGCGGGACGCGGTGCGCAGGAGCTTGCCTTACCCTTCTGGGTCAGGGTCGCCCAGTCGAGGTTGGCCCAATCGGGCTCCGCCACTGCGGCGGAGGCGTCGGCCCAGTAAGCCGAGGTTGGTCATGATGTTGGTCCACTCGCTGGAGTGCTCGGCAACGTACTCGGCATAAGTCATGTCGGTGCCGTCGACCTTGGTCAGAGCGAAGTTCTTGAGGGTGTAGATGGCGGGGATGCCGTCGGGATAGAGGATGTCAGCCGCGGCGGTGTTGCAGGGGAAGGAGTCGAACTCTTCGGCCCAGGCCGCCTGGGTCTCGGCAGAGCCGAACCACTCGGCGAACGCCTTGACGGCTTCGGTCTCTTCCTCGGTGCGGCCTTCCTTGTTCAGGATGCCGATGTACTCGGCGATGTAATAGGTGCCGTCGTCGATCTCAACGAGGTCCCAGTTCTCGGGAGTCATAGCGCCCTTGAGGGGGATGCTCGGAGCTCTCGGCTGCGGCGTCGATCTTGCCGTAGAGAGAAGAGGAGTAGAAGGTGGAAACAGCGACGTCGCCCTTGTTCAGAGGATCGAAGCCGTACTTATAGGGTGTCGTCGGAGGAACTTGCCCTCGGCGCAGTACTTCCACAGAGTCTCCCAGCCCTCGGTGGAGATGCCGCCGGCGGGAGGAGCGAGGGATCGACGAAGGGGTAGAGCATCGCGGAGTTGATGTTGGCGTTGGTCGTGCCGCCGACCTTGTTCTGACGGTACCAGGTGTAGCCGCTGTCAACGACGTCGGCCCAGTGCGCAAAGTGGAGCTCTTCGCCGTTGGTGCCGAGCTCGTCGTTACGGTAGAGCATGAGAACGTTCTGATGACGAGGCCGTAGGCCGCGCCGGGATAGAGCGTACTCGCCGACCTCACCTGCCCAGGACGGGGTCCAGTCAACGAGGGACATGGTTCTCATAGACGCCGTCCACGACCTGGCTCCAGCGGGTCTCGTTCAGACCGAAGAGGATGTCGCCGTCCTTCTTCTCATTTGCAGCCTGAATGGCTGCGGTGTCACCGGAGATAACGCTGTTGTCATCGATGGAGATGGTGAAGCCCGCTTCCTTCGCCTCGTTAATGAGCCAAGTGGTACGCTCGGTGGAGTTGGAGTTGGAGTAGATGCGGATGGTGTAGCCGGAGTAATCCTTCGGGGTTTCCTGGACTCAACGGGCTGCTCGGCGGGCGCTTCCGCAGGCTTCCGTCGGCTCGGTGGCCGGAGTCTGGCCTGGTGCCGCAGGCAGCCAGCGAGAGGACATTCATGACCAGAGCCAGAATGAGAGCAAGTGCTTTCTTCATGGGTTATCTTCCTCCTAAAATTAATCCCTGTACGGGAATTTGTGCCTTACATTATAGCTCTTCATCGGGAAAATGCAATAGAACATTAGCGCATTTTTGTAGCACTTTGTGTAGTTTGTTCACGCGGGAAACACAAACATCCTTTTACACGGCTTTACAATGTAAATTCCAGCGCGGGGAAGCGTCGATATTGACCTGTTGCGCAAGGAACGGAGCGAGCTGCCGGGCGATCGTGCGCGCGCCGTGCTCCCTGTCGCTCTCGATATTGAGCGGCAGGATCGATCGTGCAGCGAAAGGCGCAGGAGGAACCAGCCGTCGCCGTGCGCTTTGTCGAGATTTACGCGCACGCCCTCGCAGTTGTCCGGCGCGATGCTCCAGCCGGGCTGCTCCTTCGCGTACTCCGCAAGAGAATCAAGCACCGCTGTGCCCGCGGCGCGGAAGTCCTCCGCAAGGATCTTCAGCCGGAACTCACGGCTCTCGACCGGCTCGTAAAGCCCTTCGAGCAGGCTCTCGAGCGAGCGCCCCGCGGCGATCTCCATCAGAAAGCGGGTGACGAGATACGCGCCGTCGTCAAGGAAATAATTCTCCTTGAGCGCGGCGTGGCCGGAGGTCTCGATGGCGAGCTGGCAGTCCTGCCCCGCGGCGTTGAGCCGCAGCGCTTCGTTGATGACGTTGCGGTAGCCGCGGCGGAAACGGCGGTGCACGCCGCCGTGCGCGGCGATAAACCCGCAAGCCCCGTGGACGTGATGGAATCGGTCACGATCGCCGTGCCGGGGTGCTCACGCAGCAGTATGGCGGAGATGAGCGCGATGAGGCGGTTGCGGTTGAGCTCCTCGCCGTTCGAGAGCACGCCCCGGCGCGGTCCATCGGTATCGAAAATGACGCCGAAATCGGCATGGCTCTCGAGTACCGCCTCGCGGATGCTGTCCATCGCCTCGGGCAGCTCGGGGTTCGGCACTATGATTGGGGAAGCGCCCGTCGGGGTCGAGATAGCGGCTGCCGGCCGTGTCCGCGCCGAGAGGGGCGAGCACGCGCTCGGCGAAAAAGCCGCCCGCGCCGTTTCCGGCGTCCACAACGATATGCTTGCCCGCAAGAGGCTTTTTCGTTCCCGTTCGCCGCGGCGATGATCTTTTCGCGCAGAATGGCGGCATAGGTCTCCATAAATTCGCCCCGCGCCACGCCCCGCCGGGGCGAGCGGGCGTCTCCTCCGCGGCGAGGCGGAGAATCTCGCGCACGTCCGCGCTCTCCGCGCCGCCCGCGGCGGTGAAGAATTTGAGTCCGTTGCGGTTCCACGGCAGGTGGCTCGCCGTGATCATAACGGCGGCGTCAAGGGGCGGTCTCCCGTCACGGTCGTCATAAACATCGCCGGAGTGGTGCAGAGACCGAGATCGGTCACTTCCGCACCGCAGGCGGCAAGCGTTTCGCAAAGCGTTTCGGCGATCGCCCCGCCCGAAAGACGCGAGTCGCGCCCGACGCTCACGCGCGGCAGCTCTTTTCCGAGCCGCGCGCGCAGAAAGCGCGCAAAGCCGCCCGCAATGGCGCGCACCGCCGCATCGTCAAGCGTTACCGGTTCATTCTCCACGCCAGCGAGCGCCACGCCGCGCACGTCGCTGCCGTTCTGCAGTTTGCTGAGGTCCATATTCCGTTCCTCCCGGAAAAAGTATTATCGCGTTCATTTTACCGCGCCGCACGGCTCTTTGCAAGTGCGCCCTGATTGCATTTGCGCCGCGGCTGTGGTATGGTAAGCGGTAAGAAAACGTTGGGGATACGATGAAAGAGAAGCTCAAAAGCATTCTGCGCACGGTTTGGTCGTGGCGGCGGTGGCCGTATTGCTCTGGCTGCGCCGAGGGTGAAACCGCCGGTTTCTCCTTATTGCAAGCGACTGCAACGGCGGACTGCTGCTGCACGATCTTGGGATGCAGTTTACCATGCCCACAGTCAATATGGCGTTCCACCGATTTGAAAAACTGTGCACGCATCTGGACGAATATCTCGCCATGACGCCCGTCCCCATGGACGCGCCAGAGCGGAGCTACCCGATGTTCACACTCGGCGAGGCGGTCATCGAGGGCACGCACTACAAAAGCCGCGAGGAATTTCTCGCCGCCTGGGAGCGCCGTCTGCAGCGCTTCAACGCCTGCCGCGCGCAGGATATGAGATCCTGCTCATGGCGGACGAAACGAGCCTTTCCAAAAACGGCGGGCTGGCGGAGTATCTCGCCGCGCCGTACCGGAAGATCTGCTTTACAAACGATTCGGCCAAGACCGGGAAGGAGTTCGTGTACATCCCCGACCGGAAAAAGAACGGCTACCGCGACTCGTGGCGCACCGTGGGTCTGCTGGGCGTGCGCGTATTTGAACACGCCATGGACATTCCCGCATTTCTCGATCATACGGGTGAATAAGCGTCAACGGCTCCCGATCCCGGAGCTTTTGACTTTTTGACAGAAAAAGGAAGTTTGACATGAACGTAAAACAGGCAGAGATCCCGCGCTCGGCACCGCTCCGGTCGGCAAGCTCTTCTGGAAGCTGGCGCTTCCGGCGATCGCGGCGCAGCTCGTGAACGTTCTATATAATATTGTAGACCGCATCTACATCGGCCACATCCCGGTCTACGGCGCGGCGGCGCTCACCGGCGTCGGCGTGACGATGCCGGCGATCATGATCATCTCGGCGTTCGCCGCGCTCGTGAGCGCGGGCGGCGCGCCGCGCGTTTCCATGCTCATGGGAAAGGGCGCCCCGGACAGTGCGGAGCGCATCATCGGCACGTGCACCTTCACGCTCTGCGCGATCTCGCTCGCGCTCACGCTCATCATGCAGCTTTTCGCCGTGCCGATCCTCCGCCTCTTCGGCGCGAGCGACGCAACGCTCCCCTATGCGCTCGAATATATCTCGATCTACAGTCTCGGCACGATCTTCGTGCAGCTCTCGCTGGGGCTCAACGCCTTCATCACCGCGCAGGGCTTTTCCACAACGAGCATGCTCACCGTGACGATCGGCGCGGCGCTCAACATCGTGCTCGCCCCGCTGTTCATGTTCGTCTTCGGCATGGGCGTGCGCGGCGCGGCGCTCGCAACGATCCTCTCGCAGGCCGTTTCGTGCGCGTGGGTCGTGCGTTTCCTCTGCTCGAAAAATCTACGCTGCGGCTGCGCGCGAAGAACCTTCTGCCGGACATGAGGCCTCCTTCTCCCTGTCTGCGCTCGGCTCTCGCCGTTCCTCATGCAGATCACGGAAAACCTCGTCGCGGTGAGCTTCAATGACGCTCCTCCGCTTCGCCGGAGATACCGCCGTCGGCGCGGTGACGGTCGCCCACGACCACGATGAGTCTCTGCATGCAGCTCCTGCACGGTCTCACGCAGGGCGCGCAGCCCATTATGAGCTTCAACTACGGCGCGGGGAACGGACAGCGTGTGCGCGAAACGTTCCGCAGCCTGTTCATAAGCTGTCTCACAGGCTCCATGCTCGTGTGGGCGGTGTGCATGCTCTTTCCCGGCGCCGTTGCCGGAATGTTCACGCCGGACGCGGAGCTTTCCTCCTACACCGCATGGAGCCATGCGTATTTATATGGCCGCGAGCGGCATTTTCGGCATCAGATCGCGTGCCAGCAGAGCTTTGTTGCGCTCGGGCAGGCAAAGGCGGCGATCTTCCTCGCGCTGCTGCGCAGGTGATCCTGCTCATCCCGCTCATCCTGCTCCTGCCGCGGCTCGGCATTTTAAAAACGCCGCCTTCGCCGTGTTTTTCGCCGAGCCCGTCGCGGACACGCTCGCCGTGTGCACGACCGCCGCGATGTTCTTCACGCGTTTCGGCAAACTCACTGCCGGAGCGGAAAATGCCTGATATTTTTTAAAAGGAGCGCTCCCCTTGTCCATTGCCGTAAGAAATTATCTCGACGACGTGACATATGCCGATATCTGTCCCTATTATAAAGCGCTCGATTGAGGTATACTATAAGTTAGAGGGAGATCTCCTCCGTCTTTTGTCCAAGGCCCCTGGTGTAAAGGAGGCAATACGAAAGGAAACGAGGTATTACATCATGTGCACAGCCGCGACATATAAAACCGACGGATTCTATTTTGGCCGGACGCTTGACTACGAGTTTTTCCTACGGCGACGAGATCGTCGTGACGCCCCGGCGCTTCCCGCTCGCCTTTAGCGGCGGCAAGGCACTTTCGGAGCACTTTGCCCTGCTCGGCATGGCGCATGTGGCCGACGGCTATCCGCTCTACTACGACGCGATGAACGAAAAAAGGTCTCTGCATGGCGGGGCTGAACTTTGTCGGCAACGCCGCATACGCCGCGCCGCGCGGCGACGAGGGCGACGTCGCGCAGTTTGAATTCATCCGTGGGTGCTCGCGCAGTGCGCCTCCGTTTCCGAGGCGCGCGTGCTGCTCGGAAGACGAATCCTCACCGGCACGCCGTTTTCCGCCGCTCTTCCCGCCGCGCAGCTCCACTGGCTGCTTGCGGACAAGGACGAATGCGTCACGATCGAGTCCACCGCGGACGGTCTGCATCGTCTATGATAACCCCGCTGGGCCCTGACGAATAACCCACCGTTTCCGCAGCAGCTCTTCCGGCTGAACGACTATCAATCGCTCTCCCGCGGCAGCCGGAAAACACGTTCGCGCCCGCGCTCGATCTGCGCTCCTACAGCCGCGGCATGGGCGCGCTCGGCCTGCCGGGCGACCTGTCCTCCCCCTCGCGGTTCGTGCGCGCGGCGTTCACGCGCGCGAATGCCGTTTCCGGCTCTTCCGAAACGGAGAGCGTCAGCCAGTTTTTCCACATTCTCGGCGCCGTGGAGCAGGTGCGCGGCTGCTGCGAGGTCGCGCCCGGCAAGCACGAGATCACGCTCTATACCTCCTGCTGCAGCGCGCAGCGCGGCATTTACTACTATACGACCTACGAAAACCGCCGCATCAGCGCCGTGGACATGCACCGCTGCGATCTTGACGCCGCGGCGCTCGTCCGCTTGCGCCCCCACGGAGGAGGATGTCTTTATCAGAACTGACACAGCAAAGAAGCCTCGCTTTGCCAAGTGCAAAAAGCTCCCGATGCAGCTGCATCGGGAGCTTTTTTCGCGGTGTTCAGTTTCTCTCGACCGTGCCTTCCCAGGTGTCAACGGTCTTTTTGCGGGAGTGTTCGTTGTACCGATGCTTGGTAACGGTTTTGGCTCTGGTGTAGAAGCGGACACCGTCAAGTCCGAGCACATGCTGGTCGCCGAAGAAGGAATCCTTGTTGCCGGAGAACGGGAAATAGGCGGACGGGACGGGAATGCCCACGTTGATACCCACCATGCCGCCGTCTGTCAGCATTTCAAATTGACGCGCATAATAGCCGTTTTGCGTGAAGATGGCGGAGCCATTGGCAAACGGATTGGCGTTCATGATGGCCAGCCCTCTTCAAACGTCTTGACACGCTTGATGAGCGTGACCTACCTAAAGATCTCGCGCTGGCCGATGGCCATATCGGGCGTCACATGGTCAAGGATCGTCGGTGCCGACGAAGAAGCCGTTCCATAGCCCGGCACTACGATATCGCGCCTGTCGAGCACGAGCTCCGCCCGTCGTCGATGCCGCGCTGGATCCAGTCGCAAATGGACTTCTTGTGCTTTGCGCTCACGACCGGGTAGCCGAGCTTTTGTCTCGGGGGTCATAGGCGCAGCCGACCTTCATCGCCATTGCCTTTTCCCTGAGCAGGGGCAACGAATTTGTCCGCGATGCTTTCCTGCACCACGATGACAGGCAGCGCCATGCAGCGCATGCCGTAAGCGCAGCCATAGGTGGAGTTAATGATCGCGTTTACGGTGCTCTCCAGATCGCAGTCCTCGAGAACAAGCGCGTGGTTTTTCGCCTCGCACTGCGCCTGCACGCGCTTTCCGTGCGCCGCGGCAATCGAATAGATGTGCTTGCCGACCTCGGTCGTACCGACGAAGGACGGCCTTGATGCGCGGGTCGGTCAGCAGTACCTCGGCTTCGCCGCGCGAGCACGTGACAAGGTTCACAACGCCCGCGGGGAAGCCGCCCTCTTCATAGAAGAGTTCCATGATACGCATGGCGGTCAGCGGCGTCTGGGACGCGGCCTTGAGGACGACGGTATTGCCGGTCGGAATGGCCAGCGGAACCATCCAGCCCCAGGGATCATGGCCGGGAAGTTGAACGGAACGATGCCCGCCACGACGCCAAGCGGCATACGGTAG
>VOFB01004182.1_pt1 | contig 24266 bp, 52 predicted proteins | sample 5384141 | NCBI WGS metagenome assembly VOFB01 (sample SAMN12384721, study PRJNA508395) | human gut metagenome | isolation source: healthy gut A | host: Homo sapiens | reverse complement strand
TGTCACCATAGTGATTTCGCACTGCTCAATGGGCGCGGCAAAGACCGGCAGGAGAAGGAATGCCCAAACAGTGTCAGCTCCGTATCCACCGGCTCCATGGGGCAGATGGTGTCCATATTCAGGGCAATTTCCTGCCATGCTGCATAATTACGGGGAAACACCGTACCCAGCCCCTGGAACCCGGACCGGGAATGGTATTTTTACAGCCAGAGCCGTTACAGACCGGGCAAGCTTTTGCAATGGGGCCCCATATTTCCCCGAGGCACGCCCCAAAACCTCGTCATAGGTCATGAGAAAGTCCCTCCAATTTTGGATAAAAATGGAATTGCCCGCCAGGTACCGTCTGTGCCCGGCGGGCCGATGCTTTTATGTCTTCCATGTGGGTCAAAGCCGCTTGACAAAGCCAAAAAACAGGGGATGGGCCCGGTCCGGGCGGGTTTAAACTCGGGGTGGAATTGACAGCCAACAAACCAGAGGTGGCCCGGCAGCTCCACCACTTCCACCAGGTGGCCGTCCGGGGACAGACCGGCCAGTAGCATTCCCTTTTCCGTCAGAACCTGGCGGAATTCATTGTTGAACTCATAGCGGTGACGGTGGCGCTCGGAGATTTCCCGGCTGCCGTACAGCCCGAAGGATTTGCTGGCTTCATCCAGCACGCAGGGATATTTTCCCAGACGCATGGTGCCGCCCTTTGCGGTGACGTTCACCTGATCCTCCATCAGAGCTACCACAGGGTAGGGGAATATTCATCAAACTCCGCCGAGTGTGCGCCGGTGAGCCCGGCTACATGGCGGGCAAATTCAATGACTGCAATTTGCATTCCCAGGCAGATGCCCAAATAGGGGGTATCTGTGGTCCGGGCGTATGGGCGGCGGCAATCATCCCCTCAATGCCCCGGTTGCCGAAGCCGCCGGGCACCAAATGCCGTCGCAGCCGGCAAGAATTTCTTTGGCGTTGTCTGCGGTGACCTCTTCAGAATCCACCCATCGGATGGATACCACAGCGTCGTTGGCAGTGCCGGCATGGAACAGAGACTCCACCACAGACAGATAGGCGTCGTGGAGTTGGGTATACTTGCCCACCAGAGCAATCTGCACATGGCGATTGGCTCCCTTGATTTGACTCACCAGAGCCGACCAAGGGGCGAGATCCGGCTTGGGCGTATCCAACTGGAGCTTCTCACACCACCTGGATCCAGGCCCTCCTTGGCCAGCATGAGGGGACTTCATACAAGGTGGAAGCGGTGGAGTTCTGGATGACACAGCTGGGGTCCACATTGCAAAAAGAGGCTGGATTTTTCCGGGCGAATCTCACTCGGTGAAGGGGGTGTCGCTGCGGCAGACCAAAAATATCCGGCTGGATGCCGATGGAAAGCAGCTCCTGACCGAGAGTGCTGGGGGGCTTGGATTTCAGCTCGTCACTGCCGGGAATTTGGACGATGAGGGGACGTGAATGAACAGCACATTCCGACGGCCCTGCTCGGCTGCCACCCTGGCGAATGGCCTCCAGGAAGGGTTGGCTTTCGATGTCGCCTACGGTGCCACCGATTTCCGTAATGACCACGTCCACATCGGGACCGGCCATGGAGTAGACCCGGCGCTTGATTTCGTCCGTGATGTGGGGATAATCTGGACGGTGCGGCCCAGATAAGCCGCCCTCCGTTCCCGGTTCAGGACGGACCAATAAATCTTACCGGCAGAGACGGAGGAATTGGCCGTAGGCTTTCATCCACAAAACGCTCGTAATGTCCCAGATCCAGGGCGGTTTCCGCGCCGTCGTCAGTGACGAAGACCTCGCCGTGCTGATAGGGACTCATGGTACCGGGGTCCACATTCAGGTAGGGTCAAACTTCTGGTTCCGCACCCGGAGCCCCGCTGCTTCAAAAGCCGCCCAGAGAAGCGGCACAAATGCCCTTTCCCAGGCCGGACACCACACCACCGGTGACAAAAAATATTTCATACCCGTTTCCTCCGATTTATCTCTTTGGTATTTGGATGGATTCACAGAAAGTTTCCTCCGGCGAGGGCACGGAGGAAACGCCACAGATTTATTATATACGATCAGACGTAGAAAAGCAAGTCAGAGTAGGTGGGATAGGGCCAATGGAGATTTGTCCGTCAAGTCTCCCCAGCCGGTCGGCGTCGGCACGAGCGGCGTCATGGCGGGATGACGGTCTTGCAGTAATACATGGCCTGGCTGGCCCGGTCCTGGGGCAAATGGAGCATGGTTTCCTCCAACGCATTGCAGTGGTCAAAAAGGCGGTCCGTGGCATCCAAAGCTGGGCAGGGGCCTTTTCTGCCCGGCAGGAGACGGACGCCCCTTCCTTGGCTGCAATGGTGCGGCACAGGGTCGCAGCATAGGAGGAGGCAGCCGGGAGAATTTATGCGGCGGATCATATCGGTCATGGTCATGGCCTCAATGTGCAGCAGCTTGCACATAGCTCTCCAGGTGAATTTCATACCGGGCCCGGAACTCGGTCTCTGTAAAGATGCCATGACGGGTGACCAGGTCGATGTTCTTCTGAGAGATGTAGGCGGGCAGGCACTCGGCTGTGGTGCGGAGATTGGACAGCCCCCCCGGCGCTCCGCCTCCTGGACCCAGCTTTTTATCGTAGCCATTGCCGTTGAAGATGATCCGCCGGTGTTCCGTGAGGGCCTGACAAATCAGCTTTTTGCAAATCGGCGTCAAAAAGTCAGTGGACTGCTCCAGCTGATCTGCAAACCACTTCAGCTCCTCTGCCATGATGGGTATTGAGGGCAATGTTGGGGCCGCTCACAGACTGGGAGGAGCCAAGCATCCGGAACTCAAACTTATTGCCGGTGAAGGCCAGGGGAGAGGTCCGGTTCCGGTCCGTGGTGTCTTTGGAGATGGAGGGCAGGACGTCTACGCCGATGCGCATGACGGACTTTTCCAGGTCGGTGTAATTGGTGCCGTTGATGGACTCCACCACAGCCTCCAGTTCGTCCCCAGGAACATGGAGACAATGGCAGGAGGCGCTTCGTTGGCCCCCAGGCGGTGGTCGTTACCGGCAGAGGCCACGGTGCAGCGGAGCCAATCCTGGTATTCGTCTACGCCCTTGATAAAGGCGGACAGGAAGACCAAAAACTGCGCGTTCTGCCTGGGCGTGCGCCCGGGCTTAAAGAGGTTTTTGCCGGTGTCGGTGTTGAGAGACCAATTGTCATGCTTGCCGGAGCCATTGACCCGGCAAAGGGCTTTTTCGTGGAGGAGGCAGACCAGCCCGTGCTTTTCGGCTGTCTTTTTTCATGATCTCCATCACCAGCTGATTGGCGTCGCAGGCGGTATTGGCGTCGGTGTAAACAGGGGCCATCTCGTGCTGGGCGGGGGCCGCCTCATTGTGCTTGGTTTTGGACAGAATCCCCAGCCGCCACAGAGCCTCGTCCAGATCCTTCATGTATGCGGCAACCCGGGGACGGATGGCGCCGAAGTAATGATCGTCCAGCTCCTGCCCCTTCGGCGCCGGTGCGCCAAATAGGGTCCGGCCGGTGAAACGCAGATCCTCCCGCCTGGCAAAAATCCTCTTTGTCAATGGAAATATTCCTGCTCCGGACCCACGCAGGCAATGACCCGCTGGGTCTCGGTGTTCCGGAAGAGGCGGAGAATCCGAACGGCCTCCCGGCTCACCTCGTCAATGGACCGAAGCAGAGGCGTCTTTTTTGTCCAGAGCGGCTCCCTGTGTAGGAGAAAAGCAGGTGGGGATGTACAGGCTGCCGTCTTTTTACGAAAGCAAAAGCGGGGGGTCCCAAGCGGTGTAGCCACGGGCCTCAAAGGTGGCGCGCAGGCCGCCGGAAGGAAAGCTGGAGGCGTCCGGCTCGCCGCGGATCAGCTCCTTTCCGGAGAATTCCATCAGCACCTTCCCCACCGTCAGCAGGGGCGATGAAGCTGTCGTGCTTTTCCGCCGTGAAGCCGGTCATGGGCTGGAACCAGTGGGTAAAATGCGTGGCCCCTTTTTTTCGGTGGCCCATTCTTTCATGGCCTCGGCAATGGCGTTCGCCACAGGTAGCTCCAGAGGCTTCCCCGGCAATGCAGGATTTCCAGGCGCAAAAACCTGGGGCTCCAGCCGCTTTTTCATGGTGGATTCGTTGAATACGTCGCTGCCGAAAATTTCAGGCACGTGGATGATCTCTGATTCATGGAAAACCCCTTCCTTTCACACGGACAAAAAATGCACAGCTCGCAAAGCAGCATAGGTACCGTCCCATGCTCTTTGCACAAACTTCTCCAATATGTATCAAATACTATTCCACCGGCGTCCAAAATGCAACGTGGAATTTTGTATGAAATTGTCAAAAACTCAAAAAACTTTTGGGCAATCCGCATAATTTCAGAAGTTGCTTTTGTGCACTTTCTCCAGCTATGGCTGATGATACAGGTTTTTAAAATCCCAGATTGCAATTCCCTGATTTCCCATATAATGAAGGGGCAATGCCGATTTTGACCCCTGCGAACAGGCAGGGAGAAAGGACTGTCATCATGCAACCTTATCAGAATCTCAATTCCGCCGGACTGGCCCAGGAGCTGCGTCAGGTGCGGCAGGACCTGGACGCCTGGAAGGCCCGCGGCCTGAAGCTAAACATGGCCCGGGGAAGCCGGGGCGCGCCCAGCTGGACATGGTCAGCGACATTCTCACCGTCTTGACCCGCCCGGGCAGTGCCTCTCCGACGGCATCGATGCCCGTAACTATGGAGAACTGGCAGGTCTGCCTGCCGCCCGGCGGTATTGGGCCGGGGTGCTGGGCTGCCGGATGGAGGAGACCATTGCCGGCGGAAACGCCAGCCTGACCCTGATGTATGATCTCATTTCCAAAGCCTATTCCCATGGCCTGCTGCACAGCGAAGCACCCTGGTGCCGCCTGGAGAAGGTGAAATTTCTGTGCCCGGCCCCGGGCTATGACCGGCATTTTTCGGATTACGGAGTCCTTCGGCGCAGAGCTCATCCCCATCGCCATGACCATAACGGGACCGGACATGGACCAGGTGGAGGAGCTGGTGAAGGATCCGGCGGTGAAGGGCATCTGGTGTGTGCCGAAATACTCCAATCCCGATGGAATCGTCTATTCCCCCGGATACCATCCGCCGCCTGGCCGGTCTGCGGCCTGCAGCACCGGATTTTGTTCTGATGTGGGACAATGCTTATTGTGTACATGAATTTGACGGCCCTATATGTGCCCTTCCCGGACATTCTGGGCCTGTGCCGGGAAGCAGGCAATCCGGACATGGTGTTTGAGTTTGCTTCCACCTCCAAGATTACCCTTGCCGGGGGCCGGCATGTCTGTGATGGCTGCATCGGAGGCCAATCTCCAATATATGCAGAAGCTGATGGGTGTGCAGATGATTTCCTACGACAAGGTCAACCAGCTGCGCCAGGTGCTCTATTTGCAGGACAAGGAACACACTCTGAGATTATGGCTGAGCATGGGCGCATTCTGAAGCCCAAGTTCCAGATGGTGCTGGATACCCTGGAGCGGGAGCTGGCGCCCCGGGAGTTGGGACATTGGCAGCGGCCCAAGGGCGGCTACTTCGTCTCCTACTATGCACCTGCCGGGACAGCCAAGCGCACGCTGGAGCTGTGCAAGGAGGCGGGCGTGGTGATGACTGCCGCCGGCGCTACATATCCCTACGGCGTGGACCCCCATGACAGCAACATCCGCATTGCTCCCAGCCTGCCTCCTGTGGAGGAGCTGGAGCAGGCCATGGAAATTTTTCTGCCTCTGCGTCCGTCAGGCCACTCTGGAAAAGCTAACCCAGGAGCGTTGAGACAACCACACAAGTCAATAACCCAATCCTAAGGCTGGTAGAATGTTTTGACCTCGCACTGGCGCGGCCCTGGCTTCCCCCGAGGGAAGCCGGGGGCGCTTCCACGCCGGGATGGAAAAAAGAATGCTGCTGCCCTGTTTGGGCAGCTTCCTTCTTGTCATATGTCTCGGAATATGGTAGAATTGCTCTGGTCTCTTTGCGCTTTCCCCGGATAGTAGAGAAAAATGTCGAACAACCTTGCCCGGTCTATAACCGGGAGAGTTCTTTTTGCGGTGAGGTAACAGTATGAAATCACTTCCCTTTGGCGTTTTAATGCTGCTTTCGCTGTTGATTTCTGCGGCGGTGTCCTTTGGCATTACGCCCATAGTCAAGCGAATGGCCTATAAGGTGGGGGCGGTGGACGTGCCCAAGGATGCGCGGCGAATGCACTCGGTGCCCATTCCCCGGCTGGGCGGTCTGGCCATTGCCATTGCCTTTTTGCTGACGGTCCTGCTGTTTGCCAAGGTGGACGAGCAGATGCAGGGGCATCCTCCTGGGCGCTGTGGTCATCCTGGTCTTGGGTGTCCTGGACGATTGCCTGACTCTGCGGGCCTGGTTCAAATTTCTGGTGCAGATTTTTGCGGCCTATTTGGTGACCAGTCACGGCTGCACCATCCGTTACTTTTCCAACCCCATTGTGACCAGCTCGGTGCAGTATCTGGATCTGGGCAAATGGTCTGTGCCCATTACCATTGTCTGGATTGTAGCCATTACCAATGCCGTAAACTTTTATTGATGGCCTGGACGGCCTGGCGGTGGGGTGTCTGCCATTTCGGCTGCGACCCTTTTGGTCATCGCCCTGTTAGTGGCGGAGAGCAACATTGCCATTGTGGTAGCTGCCCTTCTGGGGGCCTGCCTGGGGTTCCTGCCCTATAATTTTAACCCCGCCAAGATCTTTATGGGGACACAGGCTCCACATTCCTGGGATTTATTTTTGGCCTCCTTGTCCATCCAGGGATGTTCAAGCTGTATGCCATCATCTCCTTTGCCGTGCCCTTCCTGATGCTGGGCATCCCCATTTTTGACATCTGTTTTGCCATCATCCGCCGCCTGGCCAAGCACCAGAACCCCATGAAGGCGGACCGGGGGCAATATTCACCACCGCCTCATCGATATGGGCTTTTCCCAAAAGCAGGCGGTGGCCATCACATACATGCTGACGGCTATGCTGGGCCTGGCGGCTGTGGTGCTCACCTCCTCGGGAGGGACGGGCCCTCATCCTCATCGGGGCGGTGTTTGTGGTAGGCGCCATTGGCTTCCGCTTGATTTTCAACCGGAACCACCAACGCCCGCCGGAGCTGCCGGAGGAAGCAAATGAAGAGACCAAAGGAGAGGGCGGAGAGCAAATGAGCAATCGCAGGATCAAAGTCATGTCTGTGTTCGGAACCAGGCCGGAGGCCATTAAAATGGCCCCCTGGTCCAGGAGCTGGCCAGCCGGCCGGAGTTTGAAAGTCTGTGCTGCCTCACCGGCCAGCACAGGCAGATGCTGGACTCGGTCATGGAGATTTTCCATTTGAAAGCCCAGTACGATTTGGACATTATGGAGCGGCAGCAGACCCTCTCCAGCATCACCACCAAGACTCTGCTGGGCATGGAGCGGGTTCTGACTGAAGCGGAGCCGGACCTGATTCTGGTCCACGGGATACCTCCACTACCTTCGCCGGGGCCTTGGCCGCCTTTTTTATCACAAGGTGCCCGTGGGCCATGTGGAGGCCGGCCTGCGGACCTATGACAAGTATTCCCCTTTCCGGAGGAAATGAACCGGACTCTGGTGGGAGATATCGCCACCCTTCACTTTGCCCCACCAGGGCCAACGCAGAGAACTTAAGGCGGGAGTCCGTCCAAGGAGAGATTTTCATCACTGGTAACACGGTGATTGACGCCATGAAGACCACGGTGCGCCGGACTTTGTCTTCGAGGACGAGACCCTGAACCGCCTGGATTTCCCGGAAAAACAGGTGATCACCCTCACCTGCCACCGGCGGGAGAACTACGGCGCCCCCCATGGAGGCCATTCTCACCGCTGTCCGGACCATTGTAGAGGAAAATCCCAATGTGGAGGTGGTGTACCCCGTCCACCTGAGCCCCTGTGGTCCAGGACTGCGCCCACCGCCTCCTGGGTGACCATCCCAGGATCCACCTGATCGCTCCCCTGGACGTGGCCCAAATGCACAACCTCATGGCCCGGTCCTACCTGGTGCTGACGGACTCCGGCGGCCTCCAGGAGGAAGCCCCCGCCCTGGGCAAACCCGTCCTGGTCCTCCGCCGGGAGACGGAACGCCCAGAGGCCATCGCCGCAGGCACCGCAAAGCTGGCCGGTGTGGAGACGGAACCCATCGTCGCTCTCACCCAGGAGCTGCTCCAGGGGGAGAGGCTTATGCCAGGATGGCACATGCGGTGAATCCGTATGGGGATGGAAAGGCCTGTGGAAGAATTGCGGATGCGATTGCTTGGCATTTTGGAGTTGTGGAAGAGAAACCGTGGAGTTTTGGAGAATGAGGTCGTAGTACCGTGTAACGTTTAAAATTGCCCATTTTCTGGCTGACGGATCTGCCAGAGACCCGTAGGGGCGCACAGTATGCGCCCGGGTAAGTTGATTCTGAGTATATGGAAAAGTGGAGCATACTTTATGCCTGCTATGTTGGAAATATAATATAAAATAAAAAAATTATATAGAAATAGCTAAATTGCAGAAATGCTCTTTTTGTATGTGCAAATGAAAACCGCTGCAACTTTCATCCTCATACAGGATGGAAGTTGCGGCGCTTTTATATTTTCAAGGCTGAGTATGTCAAACGCAAAATGCGGTTTGTATATACACAGGCGCAGAAAACATGCAAGGTAATCCAGAGGGAAAATCCCTTGGCTCTGGGTTCCGATCGGGGCGAGCAGCATCCCTGTTGGCACACGGCTTTTCCATCATGAAAGCTTAGTGCGCTATTATACCTTGTAGAGCAGATGGCAACCGGGAATGTAGCCCACCATTAGATTGGTGCTACATTCCCGGCATTTTGGTGGGGAAGACTGCCCCATAAGCACAAGCACTATATAACTGTCCTACAGCAAGAAAAACAACGCAATCGTCAAGAGCGCCGTTGGGGCATCCTCTGACCCGTCTTGGATGAGGAGTAGAAGGATAGAGGAGCATCAAGAGGTCCCCGGTGTCCATGTTCTTTGAAGCAGGTTCTGGAGGAAGCTGACGGCGCTACCCAAGGGTTCCTCCCCTGGGGAGGGGGCGGTGGCCGCAGGGGGCTCGGAGGGGGCAGGGACCGGTGGTTTGGGACGGTCCGGCGGGCAAGGCTGCTCTGCCGGTGGATCGGGGCACTCTGGGGCATGGCTCCTCCGGCGGGGGGGCATGGGGGAGGAGCCGGTTTGGGTGGCTCCGGTGGTCTGGGCCGGGGCAGCCAGGGTGGACAGGGATCCGGGCAGGCGGCTACGCTGGTAGGTGCCGTCGCCCTGGGGAATGTAGCGGTTATACATGGAACTCACCTGCCTGAAAGGATTTGTGGGCCCAGCTTTTGCAGGCGTTTCCTGCAAGGCGGGATATTTTTGCACCTGGATGGCCCGGTCCAGCTTTTCCGCCCGGTCCGGGCGGACGAAGGGCTTCCAGGGCCTGGAAGAGGGGCCAGCTGCCGTTCATCCCCACCCATTTGTTTGGACATCTGCAGAAAGCCCTGAAGGAGCTGCATCGGGTCCGGCTGGCTTGGCTGCTGGGGCAACTGAGGCGGGGGTGGAGGAGGTGGGAGCGGACTGCTGAGGCTGTCCGCCCTGTCCCTGTAGGCCCAGACTTTGGGCCAGGGCCATCATTGCTGCATGGCCTGAGGATTGCTGAGAATGCCGTTCAGCATTTCGCTGAAATCTGCCAAATTTATCGCCTCCTGTTGAGCTGCTCCAAGAGGGCCGCCGCTTCCGGCGTACCCAAAATGGGCTGCAATATGGCTTTGCGCCTTCTGCGTCACCGGCGCGCATGGCGGCTGCCGCCTGGCTCAAGGCGTCGCCCCCATCCCGGCGCAGCAGCGCCAGAAGCTGTTGCCCCTCGGCGGACGCCAAAAGCTTTGCGGCTTCGGCCATAGAAAAACCGGAATTTTGCTGCCTTTTGATTGCCTCCTGTCCGGACTCCTGTTATAATAAGCGTCACAGGTACCGTTCTTTGCTACACTATATGCAGGGAAGGAGCGAATGGTGCAGCCATGAAAATTTTGATTCTATCCGATTCCCACGGCTGTGTAGAAGCCATGGAGACCGTAGTAGCCAGGGAGAAGCCCCAGGCAATGGTCCATCTGGGTGACCTGTGGGCCGATGGCAAACAGCTGGGGAAGCTGTTTCAGACATCCCATTGTATCAGGTGGCGGAACTGCGACCGCTATGGCTGGGAACCGGGGCAGGACCAAATCCGAACCGTCTCCCTGGACCATGTGGTAATCTACATGACCCATGGACATCTCCACGGGGTGAAGCTGAGCCTGCTTCGCCTTCGCCTGGCGGCCAAGGAGGCGGGAGCTCAAGTCGCCCTCTTTGGCCACCCATCGGAGCTTCTGCCGGAACCAGGGGGATGTGCTACTGATCAATCCGGGAGCTTGCGGAGGGTCCAGCAGGACCCATGCCGTCCTGGAGACGGGGCATGGCGCGCCCACCTGTGAGAAATCAGGCCGGTGCAGCCACAAGAATAGGGAGAAAACACGTTGATTTTAGCTGTAGACATTGGAAATTCCAATATTGTGCTGGGAGGCGTCAGAGAAGGAGATTCTCTTTCAAGCCAGAATTGTCACCGATCACATCAAAACCTCCTCCGACCAGTACTGCGCCGAGCTGAAGACCATGCTGGATTTATTTGGCGTCAGCGCCCAGGAGATCGAGGGGGCATTGTGGCCTCCGTTGTGCCGCCGGTGCTCAATTCCTTCCGGACGGCCATCCGAAAGCTCACAGGGAAAAGCTGCCTGGTGGTTGGGCCTGGCCTCAAGACAGGCCTCAACATTCTCATTGACAATCCCGCCCAAACCGGCGCGGATCTGGTGGCAGGCGCCGTGGCTGCCCTGCGGGAATATCAGCCTCCCCGATTGTGGTGGACATGGGGACCGCTACCACCATCTCGGTCCTGACCAGAACGGCAGCCTCATCGGCGGCTGCGTCTGTCCCGGCGTCAAAATCTCCCTGGAGGCCCTCACCAGCCGGACTGCTCTGCTGCCGGGTATCAGCCTGGATCAGCCTAAGAAAGCCATTGGCCGGAATACCATCGACTGCATGCGCAGCGGCATCATGCTGGGCACTGCCAGTATGCTGGACGGCATGATTGCACGGATGGAGGCAGAGCTGGGAGTCAAAACCACCGTCATACTCACAGGTGGCATTGGAAAGTTTATCCTCCCCTGTGCAGTACCCAAATGATTTATGATGAGGATTTGCTGATCAAGGGGCTGGCGGCTCTGTATCAGGAAAACCGAAGATTGGCGGAATAGGCTATGGGGCAGCCGGAATATGCTTTTTGATAAAACCTTCTGCTCTGCGGCCCTGCTGCGTGCACTGGCAGAGGAGTATGGAACGCCGCTTTTGGTTTATGACCGGGAAACCTGGCTGGGCCGTGTGAAGCTTCTGAAGGAGGCCTTTTCCTGGGCGCCGGGCTTTCGCCAGTTTTCCCTGTGAAAGCGGCGGCCAATCCGGCCTTGGCGGTTGGCCCTTCAGGCAGGCTGCGGCCTTCTGTGCAGCAGCGAAGTGGAGCTGTCTTTGGCAGCTCAGGCTGGCGGAACTGGGCAGTCACTTTTGTTTACCTCCTGTTTTCCTGGCAGGGAAGACTGGGAGGCCGTCCGAAAGACCGGCGCCCAGGTGATTTTGGACAGCCCGTCCCAGCTGGCGGAAGCGCCCCTGCCAGAGGGCAAAACCCTGGGGCTACGGCTGAAGTACCATCACGGAGCGGGAAACAGGCGCTTTGGTCCCGGTTTGGCATGGGACCGGGGCAGCTGCTGGATGCGGCAATCTTGGCATCCCTGCCGGGGCGCAACCAGCCTGGGGCTTCACGTTCACAGAACCGGTCTGTACCGGCCAGGGGAGTGGTCCTCCTCTGCTGAGGCGATATTCGGCTTGGTGGAAGAGGTGCAGGAGGCGGCGGGGCTGCCTGTGGCCTGGTGTGACTTGGGCGGGGGACTGCTTTGGGACCAAAAAGGAAGCCTACACCCTGGATTTGCCCAAGGAGGCCGCCGCCATTCGGGAGGCTTTTGAACGCACGGTACCGGCGGCAGGGAGAGAGCAAATGGAAATTCGCACCCAGCTGGGCCGCTTCCTGGCCGCTCCATGCGGCCTGCTCCTCGCCACAGTCCGGGGAGTGAAGGACAGCTGGGTGGGAGTTGACGCCTCCATGGCGGACCTGCCCAGGGCCTGCCTGGCAGGCGTGCAATACCATGTTTCCCTGCTGGGCAGCATCGGTTTGCAGGGGCGGAGCAGCCGTTTTCTGTCCGGCCGGAGCACCGACAGCCTGGATCATTTCGGCCGCCGCCTTCTCCCGCCGGTTTCCCCGGCGATATTCTGGTCTTCCACGGCGCTGGAGCCTATAGCCGCTCCATGGCCAGCAACTACGGCGGCCCTCCGCTGTCCGGAAATTCTCCTGGAGGACGGCGTTCCCCGCTTGATTCGCCGGAGAGAGGTCGTGGAAGACCTCCTCCCCGGCCTTCTCTGAAGTGAAATGCTGTGAACGAAAAGCGAGAGAAAATGATTCGGCATTACCTTGATCAGAAGCGCCCCTGCTTTCCGCCGGGGCATGCGCCCACAGCCAGGGCAACCCCTGAAATCGGCCAGAGCTGCTACAAAATAGCTTTTTATAAAATTGTCCCAAACATTTTAGCGGGAGAAAACACGAATTTCCGTGTTTCTCCCGCTATCTTCAACTTTTAGAAAGGAACATGTTGTAAAAAACGCATTTTAAGCAAACCACAAACCGGTCAGTCCTTTCTGCCGGTGGGTCCAGGAGGCCGTGTCCTACGCCAACGCTTATGGGATCAGCGGGCCATGCGGATCACCACGTCGCCAGAGACGGAGTCAAACTGAAATGTGCCGCCCCCTGGCCGCAATAGTAGATATCGCCAGTCTTGGTGGAAGAGAACTCATTGTCCAGCTTGCCGGAGGCAGAGTCCAGCTCCACAGAGAAAGCCGCATCCTGGGGAGAGTCAGGTGGATACTGCCGGAGATGGTGTCGGTGGAGATTTTACGGGGACCTGAAGCAGCGTCAGGTCCATGCCGCCAGATACGCCGTCGAATTCCACGCTGTTTGCCTGCCCAGACAGCTGGAGGCCGCCAGAGACGGTGTCCATTTCCAGCTCTCCAAAGGAGCAGCCTGTGAAGGTCACATTTCCGGAAACACTGTCCACCTCGCAGTCCTGGGCGGTGAGGCCGGTGGCGGTTACCGGTGCGCTCACCGTATCCACCTGCAGCTCCACCAGCTGTCCTGCCAGGGTGCAGGGGGATCTCCACGGTCAGGTGCTTGGCCGGTTGGGAAGCATGAAAGCCAAAGCCCCACCTGGGCTTGGAATACTGGATGATCAGCCGGTCTCCTACCACCTGGAAGCGGAGTTGATCCTCCTCGTCCAGGCCGTCAGGCTCCCAGAAACACCACGGAATCGCCGTCGGTTTACCTCCAGATGGACCGAGCCGTCTACCCAGTTGACCTCCAGGGAACGGAGCCCTGCGGCGGAGACAGAGCCGCTGCCCACCTGGTACTGTGCGCTGTCCTTATAATGAAAGTCCCAGCCCCAAAGGAGAGACCACGGATCGACAAGCCGGGCAGGAGCTCCAAGCCCCAGAGCAAGACGCCGAGAAGAATCAAAGCGGTAAGCGTCCACAGGATGATGCGTACAATGACGCTGTTTTTATTCTGTTTCATGGCAGTTTCCTCAAGCCTTCAAATCAAAACAGGCTTTCACGATATTTTGAATGGCCGCCGAGAGGGGAAGATGACCCAGGTGATGTACCAGGCCATGGTGGCAAAGCTGATGATGAAGTAGAAGACCAGGCATAGGGTGGAGATCAAGGCGGTGATGCTCTTGCGGAGCTTGGTCTTGGGATCATCCGGCGTTTCATCCCGGGATTCCTGGCCGTCTGTCTGTTTCCGGGAGCCGGTGCGCAGGAAGGTGCCCCGGAAAACAATGAGGCCTGTGGCTATGGCAATCATGATGAACATCATCACCACACCGTCTTTTTCCCCGGCGATGACGGGAATGACGCAGCAGATGTAAAGCATGATGGACAAGGCCAGCAGCAGACTGGAGAGCCAGCTGGGCTGGGCCCGGGGAAGGGGAGGGAGCCGGGGGAGCTTCCGTCCGGACACCCCGGTGAGAAAGTCGCCCAGGTCACCGATGCCGGACACGGCCAGGGAATAGGCGGCCTCGGTGTTTTCCCTCGGCAATGAGGTCGTCGTATTTGTCCAGGGTGTTTTGCAGAATTTCCGCTTTGGTCTCCGCCGTGGCTGCGGTCTGGGGAGCGCCGGCGAAGAGATAGTCGATGTAGGTTTTCAGTTTGTCTCTCATAAGGATTTCTCCACCTCCAGTAGTTTGTCCATGATTTCCTTGGTCTCTTCCCACCCGCCAGCAGGCGGCTACAGGCCTCCCGGCCCTGGGGAGTAATGGCGTAGTACCGCCGCCGGGCGCCGCTGGCCTCGCCGCCCCAGTAGGGAGGCCACAAGCCCCGCCTCCTCCAGCCGCCGGAAGGCGGTGTACAGGGTGGCCTCTTTCAGCTCCAGCTTCCCGCCGGACAGCTGGGTCACGGTCTTGTTGATTTCATAGCCGTAGCTGTCCCGCAGCATCAGCCGGGCCAGAATGATCGTGTCTGTGTGCCCGCGGATCAGATCTCCGGCAATGGACATGAGATCACCTCCTGTGTTTTGAACCATTGTACACCAATATACATCGCCTGTCAAGGTATATGCAAATTTTTAAGTAAGTATTTTGGGGAGATATGTAAATTATAAAAGCGGAGAGGCCAGGACTTCTCCGCTTTTACAGGTGGGCTGTGAGGCGCTGTGCGGCCTGTAGCCGGATGAAATTATTTGTGGTACTTGGTTCCCTGCTTGGATGGATTCCGCCCGGTAGAGCTGTTCCAGGACCATGATACGGGCCAGATGGTGGGGAATGTCATCTTCCCCCATGGACAGGAGCAAATCCGCCTGGGCCTTCAGCGCCGGTTCGATGCCATAGGAGGAGCCAATGAGAAACAGGCCGAGGAACGGCCTGAGAGCTTCACCGGGCCAGCTGACCGGCAAAGGCCTCAGCTCAGCTCCTTCCCCGGGTGAGGACGCAGAACCAGGCGCCCTTGGGGATTTTCTGACGAATGAGCTCCCCTCCTTGGCCAGCCCCATGGCAATTTCAGCCGGCTGGGGGACTCCGGCAGACGGCATTCCAGCAGCTCCAGCAGCTGAAACCGGCAGACGCCGGACAGGCGCTTCATACTCCGCAGCGGCGGAGAGATAGAATTTTCCTTTAGCTTGCCCATGGCAAGGAGGGTGATTTGAAACATACAAAGCCTCCCGGAACACAGTGTGGATTGGTGTCAGTATAGCAAAAGGAATCCGCCTTGGCAAGGGCGTGAACTTTTTGGTATAACATTGTCCCATTTTTTCGCTGATGGAAACATAGTTGAGATGACCCCGCCAACTCAATTAGCTTTTAATGGATGAAAAAAAACTTGATGTCTGACCAAAAATACTCATCTTGGATATGGTTAGGGCCTTTAACTTAAATAGCAACAAGCAGAACGATTAAGTGAGACATTATACGAGCTGGCAAAAAATTTCGGAATCTCTCAGTCTACCATCTCGACCTGGTATCGAAAAAATCAGACACCGACGATCCAGACCCTGGATAAGGTGTGCAAGGGTTTTGGGATTACCCTGTCGCAGTTCTTTGCAGAAGGTGACGACTCCATCTTTCTCACCCAAGAGTAAAAGGAAACGCTGGATAACTGGTCGGCTCTGAACCAAAAGCAACGGAAACTTGTAACAGAGCTACTGAAAATATGTCTGTGCTCAGCTCGGCGCTTTGATTTCAAATCTGCTGTATATGACCTGCTTTTTATTGTATCATATATCTTGAGAAAACGTTAGTTGGCCAAGACGTATAAAACACTTGCACTTAAATATAACAGCGGGTCTTCATAAATTCCTGAAAATCTTATAGTACTTGCGGCGCGCAGACCTGGGAAACGCACTGGCGCCTGTAATCGATTTCTACCAGTGGCCAAAACAAATTTGCGTATAACTCTTGACACTACCGCATCGAACCATAGCGGATCAGGCGGGTGACTGATGGGAAAAAGCAATTGAGTAAAGAAGATGCTGTTGCTTTGAGCCATAAAAACCACCATGCAGCACAAAACGAAAGCTCTCTTCGTTTTGTGCTGCATGGTGGTTTTGCAACATTCACTTGTGCAGGGCATATTGTTCAATGGCGATGGCGGCGCCGTCTTCCAAATTGGTTTTGGTGACGGCCTGAGCTATGCGCTGAACTTCCGGCGGCGCGTTCCCCATGGCCACGCCCAATCCGGCGGCCTGGAGCATGGAGCAGTCGTTGCCGCTGTCTCCCAGAGCCAGGGTACATTGGGGATCCATGCCCAAAAGCCGGCAAATTTGCAGCATGCCGCCAGCCTTGGTGGCTTCAGGATGGGTGATTTCCATGCTCCAGGGACTGGACCAAACGCAGGAGAGGGAGAGGCGGGAAAGCGCCTGCTCCACCTCTGGCTGGAGTTCCCGGGGAATCCATGGGAGGTTGACCTTTTCAAATTCCAAACCGGATGAAAGGGAAAATGCTTTCAAATCCTCCACGGCGCGGCCACGCTGGGCCAGGACGGTTTTGTGGAAGGCCAGGTGCGCCATACCCAGCTGCCGGTCCCAGTCGGCTTTGGGTGAGGTAGAGGGTTCCCCCGGCAGACAGCTCCATGGGCACAGCAAACTGCTCTGCAAAGCTCCATCAGCGGAAACAGAGCTTCCGGGCGCATATAGTGAGAGGAGAGCAGCTGCCCATTGACCAGGCTGCGTACCTCTGCGCCGTTGCACAGAACCGCCAGATTTGCCCAGACTGGAGGGGCCAGAAGGGGCGGAGGAAGCAAAACAAACTGCCGCCCGGTTACAGGCGCTATGGCAATGCCCCGGCGGTGCGCTTCCAGGAGGGCGGCTGTGAGCCGGGGGAGAAGGATCGATGGTCATCCAGGAGGGCGGTGCCGTCCAAGTCCATAGCAATGAGTTGAATGTCCATAGGAAATTCCTCTTTAGAAAGTGGAGGCAGGGGGACTCAGCCGGGACCAGAATGAAGGGGCTCCTCGCTGGATACAATCGGCCAGAAGCAGGGAGAGCTCCGGCAGGCGGCCAATGACGTTGACCCTGGGATCTGCCGGAAGGGAAGCGCGAATCAGCTGAATTTCCCCGAGTAGCGGCCGTATTCCCGGTTATCCATGGTAATGACGCCCCGGTCCCGGGCAGACACTGGGCCGGCTCCACCGGCCGCCGGTGCAGGAGTAGGTTCTGGATTCGGCAAAGCGGACCAGGGAGGCGGGGAGTCGGGCCGGGACGTAAACGTGCGCCCATACAAATTTTGATATTCAGGTTCCAAAATGGCGGGAATGGAGAGAGCGCCCGTGTCACAAAAGCGGCGAATCCGCTCCTGCTCCACCTGGCTGATGCCGGGGTCGCCCAGGAAGATACCGTCCATGTGAAATCGCAAGGCCAGGTCCGCAAAGCAGGCGGAGGGAAGCTGGTCCCGGTGACGCTCCAGGGTGGGAAGTCCCTGACCAATGGGGCCTCGCTTCTCTCCGTCTCCAGGGAGAAACGCCAGGACACGCAGACCGGCGGCCTGTAGGGCGCGGGTGGATTCCAACAGGAAGGAGTCGTCCAGTCCGGTCTCCGGCCGGGGGTAAAATTGTGCATGGCCATCACCAGGCTGCCAGCCTCCGCAATCCGGGCGGCGTCCTCCGGCGTGGTGGTGGATGCGTTTAGAACAACAGGCATTTCCCGGGCCAATGAGAGGATCTCCTCCTGGCTGAGGCCGTAGTCAATCCGCAAAGCCCAAATATGCAGGCGTTTGGCGAGCCGGATGAGATCCGGCTCGCCGAATTGCTGCCTTGTTTTGACCGATACGTCTGCCAGAATGGAAAATCCCGCCTCAAAGAGCCACTGGCGAACTGCTTCTGCCTGTTGGCAATAGCCCGGCCCGAATTCCTCGCTGATGTGCAGGGAGAGGAAAACAGGAGCGCCGGTTCCTGCCCATCCCGCCAGCGCGTCGCGCTGGCGGGGGGGGACAGGTAGACGGAAAATCCCAAGCCGTTATACATTGGCGACGTCCTGGGCCTTGATGCCGAACCAGGTGATGATGAAGCCCATGATGTAAGCAATCACCAAACCCAGGAAGTAATAGAGCATCATGATGGGGTCTTCATCAGAGGAATGGCCACCAGGCCGGAGGGGCCCCAGGCGATGGACATAACATGCATCAGCATGACGAAGGCACCGCCGAAGCCGGCACCCAGACCGGCGCTGATGAAGGGCTTGCCCATGGGGGAGGGTAACGCCGTAGATGAGGGGCTCGCCCACGCCCAGGAAAGCCGGCAGGCAGAGCGCCAATGATGGTTTTCTGCATCCGCAGGTTCTTCACCTTCTTGGCCTTGATAAAGATGGCAATGGCAGCCCCCACCTGACCGGCGCCAGCCATGGCCAGCACGGGGAACAGGGTCACGCCGCCCATGGCTTCCAGCTGCACGGCATAAATGGGGATGAGTCCATGGTGCAGGCCAAGGAGCACCATAGGCAGGAACAGAGCGGACAGAACATAGCCGGAAATCACGCTGACCACAGGGCTGGTGGAGTTGATCAACAGGCTGAGGAGCCAAACCAGACCGTCAGACAGGAAACCGGTGAGGGGCATCAGCGCAAATACGTACACGGAGCCCACCACCAGGATGGACACCAGAGGTGTGACAATGAGGTCCAGAACATCGGGTACATGCTTGCGGACATAGCGTTCCACCTGGGCCAGCAGCCAAACGCCGATGATGACGCCAATGATGCCGCCCTTGCCGGTGGTGAGGATGGAGTTCAGGGGAACCTCTGCGTTATACAGGCCCAAAACTGTGGAAATGGTTACGATCTGAGAGCCAATGGAAATGCCGCCGATCATGCCGCCGAGCGCCGGTGTTGCGCCGAATACCTTGGCAGCGTTGACGCCGGTGTAGATGGCGAAATAGCTGAGGAAAGCAGCGCCAAACAGGGAGCACAGATTTTGTAACACGAACCAGAAGCCAGTCTGGGCCGCAAAGGATGCGTCATTGGCGAAGATCTGGCCCAGCAGGCTGGCGATACCGTTGAAGAGACCGGCAGCGATGATGGCGGGGATCATGGGGATGAAAATATTGGCAATGGTACGCAGGCCCCGCTTCAGGGGCTGTCTTTTGACCGGCCTTCATGGCGGCCTTGTTGTCCTGCCAGCTGGACTCGGTGCTCACATTTTGCACACCGGCGTCTACCACAAAGAGGGTCGCAGACCTTACGGGCTTTGCCGGGACCCAGCACCACCTGAAGCGTGGCATCCTCCACCACACCCAGGACCCCCTCGGTGGCCTTGAGGCCGGGGATGTTTGCCAGGGACCGGTCCTTCAGTTGGATGCGAAGGCGGGTCATACAGCTGGTAGCGCTGACAACGTTTTTCTTGCCGCCGACCAGCTCCAGGATTTTGCAGGGAAAGTTCCTGATTTGTCATAATTGCACCTCTCCTTTTTAATTGGGGAATTGGGATATGGTTCCGCCGGAGCGAAACTGCAAAAACAGCAGAATGCTGCCTCTGTTCCAGGGTTGTGCTGTGTTTACATAATGGCCTGGCGGATATGTCCCCGGGCCTGCTCCAGACGGCGGGTGGCTTCGGCCAGGTCGCAATGGCAAGGATCATGGTGATGGCGGTTTCACACTGCCGTTGGCAAGGAGATGGTGTTTTTGCCGTTTCCCGGTCCACACCGGTGGCCTCCATGACGATGTTTTCTCCCCGCACGTGGAGCTTTTCGTTGGTCTGCATCACATCCACCATGAGGTTCTGATACACCTTGCCAATGCCCACCATGGTGGCAGTGGAGATCATGTTGAGGATCAGCTTTTGGGCTGTGCCGGCCTTCAGCCGTGTGGAGCCGGTGAGAGCCTCGGGCCCGACCACCACCTCAATGGCCAGATCTGCCGCTTGGCTGATCTCTGCATTGGCGTTGCAGGAGATGGCTACGGTCCGGCAACCTTCCTGCCGGGCCAGCTCCAGGCCACCCAGGACGTAGGGAGTACGTCCGCTGGCGGCGATTCCCACCACCAGGTCTTTGCTGGTGAGATGGCGGGAACGAGGTCCTCCGCACCCAACTCCCGGCTGTCTTCCGCGCCCTCCACTGCTTTTGATGAAAGCCTGTTCCCCTCCGGCAATCAGGCCTACAATGAGGTCCGGTGAGACGCCAAAGGTGGGGGGACATTCCGCCGCATCCAGTACACCGAGCCGGCCGCTGGTTCCGGCACCCATGTAAAACATTCTCCCGCCAGACTCCAATGCTTCAATGGCCCATTCCACTGCCTGGGCAATGCGGGGAAGCTGGGGGGCAATGGCCTGAGGAACCTTGGCATCCTCCTGATTCATGGCGGTGACAACTTCCAACGGAGTCATGGTGTCCAGGTTCCAGGTGCTCTGGTTGCGGGTTTCCGTGGTCATCTTGTGCAGATTCAGCTTCAAATAAAGCCTCCTTCCATATTGCCAGGGCTGAATATGTACCAAGTGTCCGCCCCATAGGGCGGGATGCAAGCAGCAACTGGGACGTTGCGTATTCATCCTAATCAATATTTTACTTTGTGTCAATTATTTTTGTGGTTTGCGGCACATTGTTTCGCTACTTTTGACACGTATTCCCAGCTTTTGGAGAAAATGTTGAAACTTTTTGGAAAAGCGGGGAATAAATTGTAATAAATGCACAGAAAAGTTGAACAAAGTTTGGCTCGCTTCCTTGACAGCCGAAAAAATAGTTGATATACTGGATTCTGCAAGCACGGCAAAAAAACCCAATGGCTGAATATATATTACATGGGGAGCCGGAAATTCCGGATGCGTCTGGGACGAGCAGCAGCAGGGAGCTTCTGGCAGGTATCCACCTTGTAAAAGGAGTGATTTCATTTACGCTATGAAAAAGGAAAATTGGTTTTCCCGCATGTTTTCAGGGCCAGCCAGAGATGAGCAAATTCTCAGCCCCCTGACCGGCCAGGTGATTCCCATAGAGTCGGTGGCGGACCCCACCTTTTCGGGGAAGGTTTTGGGCGATGGAGTTGCCGTGATTCCTGAGGAGGGGCGGCTTTATGCCCCAGCGGATGGAACAGTGGAAAATCTTATGGACACCGGCCATGCACTGGGGATTGTCACCAAGGGCCTCCAGGCGGAGCTGCTCATCCATGTGGGACGGGACACCGTCTCCCTCCAGGGTCAGCATTTTACCCTTCATGTCCGGGAGGGAGATACGGTCAAAGCTGGCCAGCTGCTGATGGAATTTGACATGGCTGCCATTGGCGAGTTGGGCTTTGACCTCACCACGCCGGTGATCGTGTGCAACAGCAGCGACTTTGATTTGGTGAAGTGCGGCAGCAAGCAGGTCAAGCTCCCGGCGATGTTCTGCTCACCCTGACCCGCAAGCAGAACTGACCTTGTTCCATCCGTCAATCATGGAAAGGAGAAACACCCATGAAGCAATTCCAGTATACCATTACCGATGCCAACGGCATTCACGCACGGCCTGCCGGTCTTCTGGTGAAGGAGGCGCAAAGATTTGCCAGCGCTGTGAAGCTCATCCGCGGAGAGAAAAGCGCCGACCTGAAGCGTCTTTTTCGGGGTCATGGGCCTCAACGTCAAGGCGGGGATGCAGTGACTGTCAGCGCCGAGGGAGCCGACGAGGAAGCTGCTATCCAGGCGCTGGAAACATTTTTCCAGCAGAACTTATAACAACCCTGCCACCAATTCAGACGATGGATGTAGAAAGGCGGCGATTGCCACATGAATGTACTCCATGGAGAAGGCGTCTGCGCCGGTGTGGCTGGTGGAAAGCTCTACGTTCTCCACAGACAGACAGAGACGCCGAAACGGCAGATCTCCGACCCGGAAGGGGAAATTGCCCGGTTTGATGCAGCCAGGGAACGGGCCATTGCCCAGCTGGCCGCATTGGAGGAGGAAACTCAGGAGCGGCTGGGACAGGAGCAGCCCTTTTGTTCCAGATTCACCAGATGATGAGGAGATCTGGATTATCAAATCCGTGACCGGGATCATTCCGGCCAGCTCATGAATGCAGGAGCCGTGGACCAGACGGCAGCTCAATTTTTGATTTTGCACAAATGGACGACGCCTACATGCAGCAGCGGGCTTCTGACGTGCTGGATGTCCCGCCGGCTGATTTCTGTGCTCATGGGCCAGGGAGGAGGCCAGGTGGGCTGGGGATGAGCCGGTCATCCTGGCGGCTGACGATCTGGTTCCCAACGGGACGGCCCGCCTGGACCGGCAGCGGGTTCTGGCCTTTAGAACTGCCCAGGGCACCGGCGCGAAAGCTCACACACGGCGATTTTGCCCGTACTAGGGGCATTCCGCCGTGGTTGGCCTGGGAGACGCCCTGCTCCCGGACTATGACGGTCGGGAGGTTTATGTGGACGGCGCTGCCGGAGAAGTTTACATAGACCCGGACCCGGAGCAAAGGCCCAGTTGATTTCCCGGAGAGAGGCGCTCCTCCGGCTCCGGCAACATGCGGAGCAGTACCGGGTGTGCCGGCCACCACGCCAGAGAATCCAGCTCTGCGCCAACATCGGATCGCCCAAGGACCTGGAAAAACAGTGGGCGGGGCGATGGGGATGGTGGACTGTTCCGCAGCGAGTTTCTCTATCTGGGCCGGGACGACTATCCTTCGGAGAAGACCAATACAGGGCTTACCGCCAGGTTGCTGCAGCCATGGCGGGGCGGATGGTGGTGGTGCGTACCTTGGACATTGGCGCCGACAAGCAGGCCTCCTACTTTGCTCTTCCCCAGGAGGAAAAACCCGGCTATGGGGATGCGGGCCATTCGCATCTGCCTGACCAGGCCCCAGGTATTCCCACCCAACTCCGGGCTCTGTACGGGCTTCGGTCCACGGCAATCTGGCCCAAATTATGTTCCCTATGATCACCTCCTTGGAGGAGGTACGCCAGGTGAAGGAAGTGCAGGCAGGATACGGCAGGAGCTGCAGGAAGCCGGTGCCATTCCGAGGCCGAGACGCCCCTTGGCATCATGATTGAGACCCCGGCGGCAGCGCTCATCAGCGACCGGCTAGCTCGGAGGTGGATTTTTTCAGCATTGGTACCAACGACCTGACCCAGTATACGCTGCTGGCGGTGGACCGGCAAAATGGTTCCATCGGCGCTTTTTGCAACCCCATCATGAGCAGTGCTTCGCCTGATTCGATATACGGCGGAGCAAGCCCATCAGGCGGGCATTTGGGTTGGCATCTGCGGCGAATTGGCAAAGCGGACCCAAGCCTCACCCAGACCTTTGTGGAAATGGGCATTGATGAGCTGTCCATGTCACCTGGTAAAATTCTGGAGACTAAGGCGCGGATTTTGGACCGGGCGTAATGTCTGGGGAGAAAGGAGAGGTCTATGAAAAGTGCGTTGCTCAGGCTGCGTGATGCCAGAGAAGCTATCAGCCCTACAGAGCGGGAAATTGCGGATTATCTGCTGCAGCATCCGGAGGATGTGATTGACCTGAGCATTCACGAGCTGGCCAAGCGGACCTTTTCCTCTCCGTCCACCATCATTCGGATGTGCCACCGCATCGGTTTTGAGGGCTTCAAAGAGTTCCGCAAAGCCATTACCTATGAAATGGCGATCCGAAGGCAAAACAAGGAGGCCTTGAGCAGAAGGTACAAATTACCCGCTCCGACAGCTTGGAGGGACATTGTTGAGAAAATCACCTACAAAAATATTATGTCCTGGAGGATACAAAGAACCTTCTGGATGCGGAAACCCTGGAAAAATGCGTAGAGCTGGTGCGGGGTGCCCGGATGGTGCTGCTCTTTGGAATGGCGCGTCTCTGCGCTGCCAAGGACGCCTACCTGAAGTTTTTGCGGCTGAATAAGCCTTGTGTTATCAATGAGGATTGGCATTCTCCGCTGCTCCAGGCCAGGGGCCCACCTCCCAGGAGGATCTGGGATCGTCATTTCCTCCCGGCAGCACGGTGGAGGTCATTGAGTGCATGAAGGCTATGCGGGAAAACCACACACCCATCATCGCCATCACCCGGTGCATTTCCTCTCCTGTTTCGGAGTTGGCCGATTACAAGCTGTATACTACGGCTAACGAGTCCACCTTCCGCACCGGAGCCATGTCCTCCCGGATTTCCCAGCTCAATATCATCGATATTCTCTACACAGCCTTTGCCAACAGAGAGTGAACGCTGCCTGGAGCAGCTG
>VOFB01002336.1_pt1 | contig 24307 bp, 45 predicted proteins | sample 5384141 | NCBI WGS metagenome assembly VOFB01 (sample SAMN12384721, study PRJNA508395) | human gut metagenome | isolation source: healthy gut A | host: Homo sapiens | reverse complement strand
ACGGAACGGATTTTTCTGTAACGATGAGCAGACATACTGCTGCTAAGCTGTTTGCATATTCTCAATTTGTATTTTATCAGAGGAAAATATCAAAAGTTGTATCGCCCGCAATGGTTTTATGTTGCGATTTTATCCTGATTACATCAACACGCTGACAGGGGTAGTGTTTGCCTCTACGTTGATTTCTCAGAGCGGCAATTTGCTTGGTAAAGAGTTTGAGGATCAACTGGTAGTAAAATTGACAGATATTGCGCGGGTTCTTGCGTTTGGGCTGCCTCCTGCTGCTGCATTGCTTGCCTATATTTTGCTGGGTGGATGGCTGATTTCTTTTTGATGACGATTATTCGCCATATCAGGTTTCAGGTTTTGCGTCGGGGTAAAATTTGGAAATCAGAACCGGCATTATTACCCGCGTGTTTATTCTATTCAGACAACAAGAATTAATCTGATTGAAATTAGGCAAAGACTTTACTACCAAGCTTCTTGGTTTTTTTTACAGTTTTTATTCATTGCTCGGGTATGGTAAGCAAAAAAATGAGCTGTCTGTTTTAATTCCGGCTGCGGATAAGTACGAGGCGAAACGCAATCTGAACATTCTGCTTCCGGAAATTCCGCTGGTAAAAAAGCGGTTCAAACCAAAGCTGCGGGTACTCTCAGGTTTTGATTCCGCCGGTCACAGTTATCTTATGCGTATTTGCTGTTTTGGACTATTGTATTTGTTTTCCACTGATGCGTCAATTGACCCTTTTATCGGTATTATGGCAGAAATCCCGGCATATGGTGGCTGTTGTTAAAATTCTTTCTTTTCTTCATACTGGTATTGGGAAGGAAAACGGCGTTTATACATTTTTATTATACCTATGCCTATGCCTTTTTACCACCTCTCTCCGGAACATAAAATATCTGAAATACACTGCAGACAAAAACTTGTTTCAAAATGGCAGACTGCTGTGATGTTGTAATTTTTCTTATTCTGAGGGAAAAAAGCTTTGTTGTTCGAACATCCCGGTTGGCGATGTGAATAAAATATTTAATCTCCCCCTTTTTGATAAAAAGGAAAAAAAAGGGATGTATGTCGGATGAAAAAGCTGCTCATCATCGTTGATTATCAGAATGACTTTGTCTCAGGATCACTTGAAACCCATTTGCCTCTGCGATTGAAGGGGCTGTTGTAGAAAAAATTAAACAATACCGAGAAAACGGAGACGAAATCGCTTTTACCTTTGATACCCATGATGACCAATATATGCAAACCCAGGAGGAAAACATCTTCCGTTCCTCACTGTCAAAAAGGCAGCAGCGGGTGGCAGCTGTTCGGCAAAGGTAGCAGCATTAATTCAACCCGAGGATCAGCGATTTTGCAAAAGTTGCTTTGGATCTGCCGATATGTTCGATTTTTCTGCGTCATAAAACATATGAAAGCGTGGAGTTGGCTGGGGTAGTCACCAATATCTGTGTTTTGTCAAACGCCGTGTTGGTAAAAACGGCACTTCCTGAAACCACGGTGCTGGTGGATGCCGCCGCTACCGCAAGCAATGACCCCGATTTGCATCAAAAAGCGTTGGATATTTTGGAAAGTATTCACGTGACAGGGATAAATAAAAGGAGGGAAGAACACAAATGAATCATCAAAATTTTGCCATGCTCTGTGATTTTTATGAACTGACCATGGGAAACGGATATTTTAAAAATGGATTTTATAAAACGAAAACTTATTTTGACGTGTTTTTCCGTTCTGTGCCTGACAATGGTGGCTTTGCGATTGCTGCAGGGCTGGAGCAGCTGATTGATTACATCGAAAATCTGCATTTTACTGAGGATGATATTGCATTTTTGCGTTCTAAAAAAATATTTGAAGGTGGATTTCTTGAGTATTTGAAAAATTTTCGGTTCACTGGTGATATTTTTTCGCCGTAAAATCCGGAGGGAACGCCGATTTTTCCAGGAGAACCGATTCTGACGATTGCAGCGCCTGCGATTGAAGCACAGCTGATTGAAACTTTTGTGCTGCTTACCATCAACCATCAATCTTTGATTGCTACCAAAAGCAAACCGTATTGTCCGTGCAGCGCAAGGTCGTCCGGTGCTGGAATTTGGTTCCGGCGCGCACAGGGGCACAGGGGGCAGTTTTGGTGCGCGCGCCGCTTATATTGCAGGCTGTGCCGGCACGCCTGTACCATTTCAGATCGCGATTTTGGGGTGAAAGCTGGCGGCACCATGGCGCATTCCTGGGTTCAGATGTTTGATTCTGAATATGAGGCATTTAAAACCTACTGCGAAATTTATCCTTATGATACAACTTTGCTGGTAGATACCTACAATGTACTAAAAAAGCGGTGTGCCAAAATGCGATCCGGGCTTTTAAAGAGGTTCTGCTTCCGAAAGGATTACAAATTTTGGTATTCGCCTAGACTCCGGAGACATGACCTATTTATCCAAAAAGGCAAGAGAGATGCTGGATGAGGCGGGTTGTCTACTTGCAAAATCGTTGCCTCGAACTCCCTTGATGAATATATTATTCGCGATCTGCTGCTGCAAGGTGCTAGGATTGATGTCTTTGGTGTTGGTGAACGTTTGATTACCTCCAAAAGCGAACCGGTCTTTGGCGGTGTATACAAGCTTTGTGCTGTGGAAGATGAAAATGGCACCATCATTCCGAAAATCAAAATCAGTGAAAATATTGCCAAAATAACAAATCCGCATTTTAAAAAGGTTTATCGGCTGTTTGAAAAACAGACAGGCAAGGCGATTGCCGATCTGCTTTGTGTTCACGATGAGGTGATTGATGAAACAAAGCCACTGGAACTGTTTGATCCAGATGCTACCTGGAAACGGAAAAAGATTGTTGATTTTACTGCCAGGGAACTGCTTGTTCCTATTTTTGAGAATGGCAAATTGGTTTACCGTTCTCCTAATATTGAAGAAATCAAAGCCTACTGTTCTCAGCAGGTGCATACGCTCTGGGATGAAGTAAAACGCTTTGAAAACCCGCATCGTTATTATGTGGATCTTTCTCAAAAGCTGTGGGATATTAAACACAAACTTTTGGAAAATAATGGCTAAAAAAGAGAGGGAAAAGCACTATCCCCTCTCTTTTTGAATCAATATCTGCCATAATTCTGAATAGCGGCCATAACAGTCCGCATACTGGTCAGCAAAGAACCGTTATTGATAGAGCCGGCAGTAGTAAAATTAACGCCTCGGATGTCATTCTCTCTTGCCATCTCACTGTCTCGTTTCACCTCTGCAATAATTTGTTCTTCATCATTATTCATAAAGGTAAAAGGAGCAAGCTGGCCGTCAATTCGGGTATTAGGCATATATTTCCGTTTCAGAAATCATCACGGTGTGACCAAAATTACACCCAGATAGATGCAGCTTGCCAAGCAGCGGCAACAGATGCCCCATGGCAGAATCAGAATGCTGATACCGCCAATCTTCTGGATTGGGAGCCGCATGTTCAAATACACCTTTTTAAAATCGGGTAACCGAACATTTCATAAAAGCTCTGAGTCAACAAGTTGCAGTCATCATCGGCAAAAACCAAACGTATGCGGATAATTATCTTTGGTGTATCCGCCTTCTTCCCGTGTAATGTCAATATAGCCAATAATAGTCTTCAAAATCGTATCCCGAAAACGCATTGCCAGTTCTGGTGCATCATATAAAAGAAAAATCAGATTTTCTATCCCATAGACCGAGGTGGCGAGAGTTACCGCCCTCTGACCCAATTAAAAACCTCTGGCCGCTTACCGTAGGTTTCATAAATCCGTTTTTTTTCACTTTCCCAGTTCGGTGGCAGAATAAAGCTTCTTAAATCCATTTTGTCTATTTTATCCAGTTGTTTTTCCAACTCATGCTCGTCACTCAAATTCCCCTGAAGCCAAGTGGTGTTGCCATCCGAAAACATATTCTCCTGCAAATACTTCGCCTATCTGGCGGAGAGCCGGAAAAGCAGCATCCTCTGGTTCAAATTCCTCCTGCAAAGTTTTATTTCAACAGTCTCAAGTGCTTTTTATTATACCTTTTGTTTAATTCAATATACCGTTTCGGGAAGTATATCCCCATGGCTGCCCTTCTTCTTCCAATTCCGCAAACACACATTCATCGTTCATTCTGGATTTCAAGTGCCATTTGGGACGCTTTTTTAGAGAAACAATTTTCTTCATGTGCCAATGCATCATCTTTCCAGAACTGTTCTATATCCAAATCAAGCATAATATTATCTCCTTTTTTCATTTTGTTATCCGTATAACTTGATTTTACAGGAAAATGTGTTTATAATAAATACACTCACTTATTATTTTGGGGATTATTTTAAGGTTTAGAGTGCTTTTATGGAACCGCTGTCTCTACATTTAAGTTATTATGTATCGAAAAATGTGACCCTAATTGGTGCATTCCGGAAGCGGTAATACCATTTACGATATCACTTTTATCACTGAAGGGTCAGTAAGCCATGTCAATCAGAAACAATACAATCTGACGGCAGGAGACGTTATTTTTATCCCGCAAGGATCAAAAAGGAGTGCCGCACAACAGGAATGTCCTGCATGGTTTTTATCTTTACGCTGGAAAAGAATGCATCTTTTCTGATAGAGACAAAGCAGAATATCAGAGAGGACTCCTAAAATTTTTCGTTTATTAAAGGATTTTCATCGTACCTATTTTCTGATAGAAAATCCAACAAGTTTTCGTGTTATGGTATTTTCTGTATGATTTTAGACCGTCTTATAAATTTAAAAATATTAATACAAAAAATCATCGTATGAGCGTGCCTGTTGCTATATTGCCGATCACATCAGTGAGAAAATTACGCTGGATGAGGTTGCTGCCTATACCGGTCTGCATCCTGTTTATCTGAGCAGCCTGTTTCACAAACAGCAGGGGGTTAATATAACAAATTATATTAACCGGCTGAAAATGGAAAAAAGCTGCTGATATTTTGCTTCATGAAAGCCAGAATATCACCCAAACAGCGATCCAACTCGGATTTGATGATATCTATTATTTCAGCAGGTTGTTTAAAAAGCATATGGGCGTTTCTCCACTGCAATATAAAAAGCAGCAATAAAGTCCCCCGGCATTGAATGCCGGGGGATAATGGTTATTTTCTTTTTCTTATAATAAAGCGAATCAGTTTTTCTGTTTCAATGACTAGGATAGGCACCAATGCCAAACCGAGAGAAATCAAATATCCCTTTGCGGGCAACATTGCCATTTTTGAATACAGCGGCAACCGGAGGAATAAATGCAATTAACGCAATTAATAAAAAGGAGATAAGAAGGGCACCAATCATGTATTTGTTCCTGTGCAGGGGCGAAACAAAGACAGAACGTTTGGTTCTGATATTCAGCACATGGAACAACTGTGAACAGGATAATGTCAAAAATGCCATGGTCTGACCCGCAGAAACGCCGCCTATGCTTTTTCCGATTTGATAACCAATCAGGGTTAGAACTGCAAACATGATACCCTGCAATATGATTCGTACACCGTTCCGTTTGCGAACAGCCCTTCCTTTTTGGGTTTAGGCTTTCGTTCCATAATGTCGTCTTCTACCGGTTCTACACCCAATGCAAGCGCCGGAGCCCGTCTGTAACTAGGTTCAGCCACAACAAGTGCATAGCAAGTAACGGGGATTCCTGCCAGAACAGCATGGCAAAAAACACGGTAAGAACCTCGCCAATGTTGGTGCCGAGCAAAAATTGAACTGCCTTTTTGATATTATCATAGATACCGCGGCCTTCTTCTACCGCATCCACGATGGTGGCAAAATTATCATCTGTCAGCGTCATGTCGGCAGCGCCTTTTGCAACGTCTGTTCCGGTAATTCCCATGGCGCAGCCGATATCGGCCTGTTTTAAAGCAGGTGCATCATTTACGCCATCACCGGGTCATGGACACAATTTCACCCTGTGATTGCCAAGCTTTTAACGATCCTGATTTTATCCTCTGGCGAAACACGGGCATAGACCGAATATTTTCTGACATTTGCCGCCAGTTCCTCATCTGACATATTGGAAAGTTCAGTTCGGTCATTGCAAGGTCGCCATCCTGCATAATGCCCAGTTCTTTTGCAATTGCCGAAGCGGTTACAATATGATCTCCGGTAATCATCACAGTACGGATGCCTGCTTTGATACAGGTAGCAACCGCGGCCTTTGCTTCTTCCCGCGGGGGATCAATCATCCCGATTAAACCAGCGAATGTCAGACCATTTTCCAGATCTTCCGGGATACATTCTTCCGAATTTGTTCTAAAAATTTATATCCGACTGCAATTACGCGGAGCGCATCCTGCGCCATCCTGTCGTTAATTCGTTTTGCACCATCCAAATCGCCGGAGATGCAACGAGAAAACATTACATCGCAGGCCCTTTTACGATAGCAACCGGTCTTCCGTCAATCAGGTTGACTGTTGTCATCAGCTTGCGGTCTGAATCAAAAGGAATTTCCCTTTCGCGGACATTCTGTCTCTAATTGCTGTTTTGGCATTCCATTCTTCATAGCCGCCAATACAATGGACGTTTCAGTCGGGTCTCCAATGTGCTTTTCTTTTCCTTCTGACAGTTCTACAACACCATCACTTGCCAGTGTTCCGAGTTTCAAAAGATTTTTAGAAGCCTCTGATAATTGGTCAGACATTTTTTCCGTTCCCCGCTGTCCATAGCTGCATAACAGTCATTTTATTCTGAGTCAGAGTTCCGGTTTTTATCGGAGCAAATAACAGAAGCGCTTCCCAATGTTTCCACAGCAGGCAATCGACGGATAATGGCATTCTTTTAACCATCCGCTGTACTCCCAATGCCAGCACCACTGTTACGATTGCGGGCAGCCCTCTGGGATGGCAGAAACAGCAAGAGAAACCGCAGTCATGAAAATTTCCATCAGCGGCATTCCGGTCAGCCAACCAATCAAAAAATAACCGCACAAATTCCCACTGCTAAAAAGCCTAAATATTTTCCGAGTTTAGACAGCTTTTGCTGAAGCGGTGTCTGTGTTTCTTTAGAAGAATCCAGCAGCTTTGCGATTTTTTTCCCATCTGGGTATCCATACCGGTTTCGGTAACGATTGCACGTCCGCGCCCATAGGATACCGAGCACCCGCTGAACACCATATTCAGCCGATCGCCCAGTGGTGCGTTTTCAGACACTTCTGCCGCTGCATCTTTTTCTACCGGGACAGATTCTCCGTTAAGGCAGATTCTTCGCATTTTAGGCTCGCCGTTTCCAGCAGTCTTGCATCGCCAGGCATAAAATCCCCTGCTTCAAACAAAATAAGGTCACCGGCACTACTTCAGCGGAAGAAATAACTTCCTGTTTCCCATTACGAATCACTTTAGCATGTGGGGATGACATACTTTGCAGAGCTTCCAGCGCCTTTTCTGCCTTGCTTTCCTGAACAACCCCTAATACCGCATTTAGCACAACAATGCCGAGAATGATAAACGGTTCTAAAAAATTCTGTTTTTTCTTGTCCATTCATTGCAACGAAAAAGGAAATGATCGCGGCAATAATCAGAATCAACACCATAACGTCCTTAAACTGTTCTAAAAACGGACAAGTAGGCTTTTTTTCTTTTTTTCTGCCAGCTTATTGGGACCTGTCTGCTCTAATTTTTGTTTTGCTTGTTCCACTGATAAACCATTTTGCTCATCCGTGTTACATTTTTGCAAAACTTCCTGTATGGTTAATGAATGCCATTCCAACGATAATCCCTCATCTTTCTTAAATTAATATAAATTGCATGTACACTGAATAGGTGAATTTTTGGTTTTTTCAACAGACGTATTGATAATATAAACCTCAATAATTATATCATACCACTGGGATTTATGAAAAACATTCCAACTTTGTTAATTTAAAGCAATATTATGACTACTTTGTAAAAACAGAGCTTCTTTTGTCTTTACAGTTTGGTTACATTTTTACTTGGCCATGGTATAAATTTGCCGCATATCTTCTTTGCCAAGCTTTTTGAACTCCCCAATTGTCCGTGTATCCTGAAAGCTGCATTTGTAGGCAAGTGTATCAATGTCTTGTTCGCTCAATGAAATCCCAAGTTCTGTAATGGAAGTCGGCATTCCGATGTCACGATAAAAGGCTTCAAGTGATTCGATGCCTTCCAAAGCAGTTGCTTCCGGAGAATCAAACTGGTTTGACACACCCATTACCCGGACTGCAAATTGTGCAAATCTGGCCGGGTTTTCCTGATAGACATAGCGCGCCAGCTTCCCCCACAGTGCTGCCAGACCGGCGCCGTGCGCCACATCGAACATCCCGCTTAATTCATGCTCCAGCTGATGGGTGGCCCAGTCTCCGCTTCTGCCGTTTCGGTGTGGGCCGCATCCGGTCAAATCATTATGAGCCAGACTGCCTGCCCACATGATTTCTGAGCGTGCATCATAGTTAAACGGGTCTCGTTTTAAAACTCGTGCATTGTGAAGTACGGTTTGCATCAGCGCTTCTCCGATACTATCGGTCAGTTCTGCTTTTCCACCATGACAAAAATAGCGTTCCATGGTATGCATCATAATATCCACGCAGCCGCACGCTGTTTGGTAATCCGGCAGAGTCATGGTGAGATCAGGATTTAACAAAGAAAATTTACAGCGACCGTATTCGCTGCTTAACCCCCCGTTTTATCCACCCGTCTTCGTTGGTAATAACTGATGATTCGCTCATTTCACTTCCGGCGGCAGCCAGCGTCAAAACGGCACCAATCGGAAAGCAGCCGGCTGGCTTTTTTGACCAGATACAGTTCCCAGACGTCGCAGTCATTAGCCAGACCGTATCCGATGGCTTTGGCTGAATCAATTACACTGCCGCCGCCGACCGCCAGGATAAAATCCACCTTTTTCCTTTTGGCAGAGTTCAATTCCTTCATACACATAGAAAGTCTCGGGTTCGGTACAACACCTCCCAGACAGACATAATCAATACCACTCTGCTCCAGATTTTCACAAATACGGTCAAGCAGCCCCGAGTCTTTTGCACTGTGTCCGCCGAAATGAACCAGCACCTTGGGCATCAAAGGCTTTTATTTGGGAGGCAGCTTCATTTTCAGCATCTTTACCGAAAAATGATTTTTAGTTGGTGTAAAATAAGTAAAATTCAACATTTTAATTTCCTCTTTTTTTTTTATTTTTTTCGGTTTGGGATAATCGGGGATAGATATCCGCTTTCATATCGAAAGAACTTAATTCTATTATCCTATGAAAACAAACAATAGTCAAGCAATAAACGCTGCAGAAAGCGGGTAATAAAAAAGTGTTATTTAAATATATGAAGGCAATATCTTGTATCGTTCACAAAAGCGTAGTCTTGAACTGAAAAAGTATAATTCACATAGCAAAACATACGGTTTTTTTATTGTCAGGGAAAAAGACGTGGATTGGGTTTGCGTTTTAATTCTCTTTTGTTATAATAAATAAAAAGATGCCAATGATAGGAGGACTGTTTTTGAAAAAACAATTTTTGGAAATGGGAAAATTGTTTCCACACATGGCGTGATGGGAGAAGTACGTGTCCAGCCGTGGTGTGATGATGCAGAACTGCTTGCGGAATCGGAAATACTTTTTTTTGACGATAAAGGCAGAAAGCGGGTCCGGGTATTAAATGGACGGGTACACAAAAATATTGTGATATTAAAGCTGGAAGGTACAGACAGCCTGGAGGCAGCCCAGATGCTGCGGAATAGGGTGCTATACATTGATCGGGAAGAACTGGAACTGCCGGAAGGCTCTATTTTATCAGGATTTAATTGGACTGGAGGTTTTGGACGCCGATGCACCTGAAAAATCCTACAGGAAAACTGAGTGAGGTCTTTCCAACTGGAGCTAACGATGTATATGAAGTCACAGATGATTGCGGTAATAAGCGACTGATTCCTGCAATCCCTGATGTGATTATAAAAACTGATATTGAAGGTGGAAATATGCTGATCCGTCCCTTGAAAGGGCTGTTTGATGATGAGGATTGATATTGCAACGCTGTTCCCTGAAATGTGAGGCAGTGCTGGGAGAAAGCATCATTGGGCGTGCACAAAAAAACGGTCTGATTACAGTTTGCTGTCACAATATTCGGGATTATACGCTGGACAAGCACCGCCGGGTGGATGATTCTCCTATGGCGGCGGCATGGGGATGGTGATGCAGCCTGAACCAATATACCGCTGTTATCAGGCAGTTCTGGAAAATACTGGTTCCAGACCGTATGTGATTTATCTTTCTCCACAGGGAAAGCCGCTGAAACAACAGCGCTGTGTAGAACTGGCAAAAGAGGAACACCTGTTTTTGCTTTGGGCCACTATGAAGGAGTAGATGAACGAATCCTTGAAGAGATTGTGGACGAAGAGATATCAATCGGTGATTATGTCCTGACCGGCGGCGAAGTTGGCCGCTATGGTATTGACTGATAGTGTAGCAAGACTCTGCGACGGTGTGCTTTCCTCCTCTGAATGCTTTGAAGAAGAAAATTACAACGGGCTTTTGGAATATCCCCAATACACTAGGCCAGAAAGCTGGCGGGACAGACCGGTTCAAGTATTGCTGTCAGGACATCATGCTAATATTCAAAAAAGTGGCGGCGGGAGCAGGAGATTAAGCGAACACTGGAAAAAGAGGCCAGATTTATTAATGCAGGCAAATTTGACAAAAGCAGATCAAAAATATTTAAACAGCTTCAAAATGTAAAACGGAAGTTGAACCGGAATAAATAGTGAAACAATTCACGAGGTTGTGGAAAAATATTATATATGATATGCACAAAAACAGGGCTAAAAATTGCTCAGTTGTTAGAATAACACAGAAAAATAACGTTTCGGGTGATTTTCTGTTTCAGATGTTATTGACGTAAGATTTTAATATGGTATAATAAAAAAAAGAAATGACATCGTTCTTGATGTTTCTGTGTTTGTAATTCATTGTTTTTATTTCTATTAAAAGGAATAGGGAGAGTAAAGCGCTATGTTTGTAAACGAGGTTACAGTTCAGAATCAGGTTGGTCTTCACGCACGTCCGGCAACATTTTTTATTCAGAAAGCAAATGAGTTTAAATCTTCCATTTGGGTGGAAAAAAAGAAGAACGACGAGTCAATGCCAAAAGTTTGCTTGGGGTATTGTCCCTTGGAATTGTTGGAGGGACATCAATTCGTATTATTGCAGACGGTACAGATGAAGAAGAGGCTGTTAACGGCTTGGTAAAACTGGTAGAATCGGTTTTGCTGAATAATTAAGAAAAAGACTGTAATAAAGGATTTTTTCCCCGCTTAGGATATGGAATATCCAGTCCAGGCTATATCTATCAGAAAGAAAATGCCCCCGTCCGAACAGACGGGGGCAATTTTGTCAACCGGGAGGTTTTCAGAAAAGGATGGAAAACATCAGAATAGAATATTTACGCCAAAAAGCGGGTACCCTCACCCTGATGCCCGGTGTTTATCTGATGAAAGACAGTACCGGCAAGGTAATCTATGTCGGAAAGGCAAAAGCATTAAAAAAAGAGTATCCAGTTATTTTCGGGAAAATCCAACCCATAATGAAAAAAGTACGTCAGATGGTGCTGCATGTGCATGATTTTGATTATATTGTGACTGACAGCGAATTTGAAGCGCTGGTCCTGGAGTGCAGCCTGATTAAGCAATACAATCCAAAGTATAACATTCTGCTGAAAGATGGCAAGGGATATCATTATATTAAAATATCAGAAGGACTTTCCGCGGCTGACTGCTGAAAAGCAAAAAAGCGGTGAAGGACGGACATTTGGCCGGACCGTATACCAGTTCATTTGTAGTGCGGCAGGCGGTAGATGAGGCCAACAAGGTTTATCAGTTGCCAACTTGCCATCGGAAATTTCCGCAGGAATTTAAAAAGCGTCCTTGTTTGAATTATCACATCAAGCAGTGTATGGGACTATGCCGCGGAAAGATCAGTAAAGAGGAATATGCTTCTGTTTTCGGAAATGCTTTGGAACTCGTCCAAAAGGGAAACCGTAATATGGTGGCTTCTCTTCAGAAACAGATGGAGGAAGCTGCAGAGCGAATGGATTTTGAGGAGGCTGCCCAGCTGCGGGACCGTATTATGGCACTGCAAAGGGTGAGTGCCTCCCAAAAAGTGATTTTGTCTGAAGAAAAAGCAGGATGTCATTGCATTTGTGCAGCACTATCAGAATGTTTGTGTCTCTATCCTGAAATTCCGGAATGGGCGGCTGACTGATAAAGACGATATTATGCTTGGAGAAACGGTTCAGCCTGACGAGATGAAGCGGGAGTTTTTGACCCGTTATTATGCTGTGGCAGACGATCTGCCTAAGCTTCTGGTTCTGGATGAGCCCCTTTGAAGATATGGCGTTGGTGGAAAAGTATTTGCAAAGATGGCGGGTAGGAAAATTACATTGTTTGTCCCCCAAAAGGGAGAGCAGAAAAAAGCTGGTAGCAATGGCCCAGTCCAATGCACATGAAAAGTTGATCCAGCGGATGTCACGTACCTCTAAGGATGTGGTGGCACTGGATGAGCTTGGAAAAATGCTGGGACTTTCTGCGCCGCCGGAGTATATTGAGGCCTATGATATTTCAAATATTGGAGAATCCGCGCGGGTTGCGGTATGGTTACCTTTTTGAAGGAAAACCATATAAAGCAGGGTATAAGAAATTTGCAATCAAAGGATTTGAGGGTCAGGATGACTACGCTTCTATGCAAGAGGTGATTCGCCGAGACTTGCCCGGTATCAGGAAGAAAAAGCCAAACGGGCGAGGGCTTTGGAAAACTGCCGGATTTGATTTTACTGGATGGCGGTAAGGGCCATGTTGCGGCGATTTTACCTGTGATTGCAGAATTTGGGCTGGAGATTCCAGTGTTTGGTATGGTTAAGGATTCCAGACATCGTACCCGCGCAATTGCAAAGGATGGCGGAGAAATTTCTTTTGACGCCAAACAGACAGCTTTTTCGTTTTGTAACAACGATACAGGATGAGGTACACAGTTTGCAATCACCTATCAGCAAAAACGTTCATAAGAAGGAAAGCTTTTCGGTTCGTCTGACAGAGTGTGAGGGAATCAGGCCCAAAAAAGCGACAGCTCTTCTGAAAAATTTCGAACAAAAAAGCACTGAAAGAGGCCAGTTTGGAAGAATTACAAGAGGTTGTTAAGCTGCCGCCGGAAAAGGTAAAAGTATTAAAAGCATTTATCGAAACATTATAGAATTGAAAGGCAACTCCGCTTTTGTGTCTTTTTGACGTTGGCGAGAGCTGACGCCCAATCTGTGCACCAAGCTCATCCCAAGAAACCAGCTGCGTTGTCCGCGGAACAAAACATTTATTCTACTGCCATTTATTCGCAGACGGTTGTGTCCGGACCGGACGGGGATATTTTAAAGGGAACCAAAGGCTATCAAAGACATAAAACCAGCATAAAAGCTCAGAAAGGTATGGGTCATGAACATGGAAATAAAAGATGTTGCGATTATCGGAAATGGGCCTGCGGATTGTCCGCTGCACTTTATATCCTACGCGCTGGGTTCTCTGCAGCAATCATTGGAATGAATAACGGCGCTTTGGAAAAAGCGGAAAAATAGAAAATTATTTTGGCTTGGAACAGCCACTGTCCGGCCGGAACTGGTTGAAGTCGGAAAACGGCAGGTGGAACGTTTGGGCGGCTTATTCATTCGGGATGAAGTAGTTGGTATTTCCTGGGATAATACCTTTGCTGTAACATTCAGTAAAGGAAAACTGGAAGCGAAATCAGTAATTATTACAACTGGCAGCGTCCGAAAAACCGTTAATATAGAAGGACTAGCGGAGTTTGAGGGAAAAGGAGTCAGTTATTGTGCGGTCTGTGACGCATTTTTTTATCGCGGCAGGGAAGTTGCCGTATTGGGCAGCGGGGAATATGCGTTGCATGAGGTGACAGAACTGCTCGGTATTGCTGGTCACATTACGGTACTGACAAATGGTGCAGAGCCAACTGCCGCGTTCCCGGAGCAGGTATCGGTGCTGACTGCATCGGCAGTGCGGCTGGAGGGAAATCCTACGCTGGAACGCATCGTGCTTTTGATGATGGAACAATTGTTTCTGCAGAAGGCTTGTTTGTTGCGCTTGGCTCGGCCGGTGGCAGCGATCTGGCCAAAAAGCTGGGATTGCCGCTTGACAACCAGAAAATTGTAGTGGATAAGGATATGTGCACAATGCTGCCCGGTGTGTTTGCAGCCGGTGACTGTATCGGTGGAATTCAACAGGTGGCAACTGCGGTTGGTGAGGGAGCAACGGCCGCCTTTTCTGCGATCCGTTATTTGCGGAGTAAAGGCAGGAAGAATAATGGATATAAACGTATTTGACTGTGAGGGAGAAAGAGTTGGAAAGAAATGCACCGCATTCTTTCCAAACTCCGCTTTGCGACTCTTTGATACGCGATAAGTCAAAATTTTGGCCTGTATACTATTGATTGAGTTGCACCTCGCAGTGGTTACGCGTGAGCGGAAACGCGGCATACATAATTTTCCGCAAGCAAAAGGTGTCGTTATTGACAGTCCAACAGACTGTCAATGACATAAAATCGCACAAAAAGCTCAGAAAGGAATGGTCATAAGAATGAGTATTTTCAGTGCAATTGCGCGCAATCTGGTTAGGAAAGAGATGCAGGACAGAGCGCTGAACAAAATAAAACATTGGTTTCCGATAGAACATGAAAGAGATAGAAATCGTCTGTAAAGGTGACTGGAATACCCATGCTGAAAATCATGACCTTCAGCTGATGTCCGACCGGTATGCACTGTGTTTAAGCATATACTGCTACCGGCAGTTGGATATTCTGAAACTTGGAGGGATGGAACAGTGCTTTATTGTTCAGAATGAGCAGTTGCTTAACAACCGCCAGAAATGTGATTCTGTCAGAAGAAATGAAAAGGCAGGAAGATGAAGAAAAAATTATTCTGCCGGACCATGTATCAAGCCGACGGAACGGAACCACTTTTCTGTATGATTTTTCTATGGTCTGTTTTAAGCGAAAACAGCGGTATCTTTGGTTAATGATGAACGGGCAGCCCGATTATGTATGGGAGCATAGGGAAAAACTGGATGAATTTATCCGGGATGCCGTCTGCACTGCGGCAGATGTGCAGGAGCTGCAGTCGGTAAGCAATGAGGCATCTTTGGCAGTTCAGGTGGCTGAGGCGCTGGGATTTGAATATCAGATTTGCCTCCGGAGACCACCGGAGAGGCACTGATGAGAATATGGAAACGAGCAGCTCGTCCTGGCATTGTTCCATTGTTATTGCTGCCAGACGCGTGTTTTTTAGATATGGCCGATCTGCCATCATATCCTCAGCCGGAAGAAAAAAGGCTGGCCGATGCAGAAGCGTTTTTATGGCAGCGGCTGAATAGTTTAAAAAGAAAGTTACGAGACAGTGAAGAAGATCAGGCGGTATGGCGTGAAACGCTGGATTGGGATTCGGGAGAAGAACCGCCGGCAGGAGGCGCGCTTTATGTGGACGGTCTATGGTGAAAAGAGGCTGGTGGATTTCTGCTGCTGTTTATTCCGGCAGAAAAGTCTTGGGATGTTTTCCGCCAGATACCATTCGGCGGTTTTAACGCCTGTCCGGATAACCTGGAAAATTATGGCGGTTTCAAGATACTGGCGTCAAAAGTACGGAGCAGTTCCGATCATGCTCGGTAGGGATACACTGCAGTTTTACTTGAAAATACAAAAAATTCTCCGAAGTAGTACAATAAGGAAGTTCAAGTCTTAGAGTACAACGAAAGGAGAATTTTAATGGCTAATAGCACAAATAGTTTATCACATACAAAATGGTTATGCAAGTACCATATAGTAATAGTGCCAAAATATCGCAGAAAAATAATATATAATCAATATAGAAAAGACCTGCGAGACATCATAAGAACATTATGTAAATACAAAGGTGTAGAAATAATAGAAGGACATATGATGCCCGACCATGTGCATCTTTTGTTGAGTATACCACCCAAAACAAGCATAGCAAGCTTTATGGGATACCTAAAAGGAAAAAGCGCATTGATGATGTTCGATAAACATACAAATCTAAAGTATAAATTTGGCAACCGTCATTTTTGGGCAGAAGGATATTATGTGTCAACAGTAGGGTTAAATGAGTCAACGATAAAGAAATATATACAAGAGCAAGAGAAGGCGGATGTTGCATTAGACAAATTGAGCGTCAAAGAATACGCGGACCCATTTAATTAACCCCTTTAGGGGTAGCCAAAGAGGCAAAGACTCTAAGGCTTGAACAAAGAGAAAGCCCGCGCCTTGAGACGCGGGTCGGCATTATGGGCTTAAGCTGCATCAGAATTCAGTTCTCCCAGCTTAAAATACCGGGATGGCATCCCTGTTGAATCAGGAGAACCGTCGGGCAGAATCTCCAATGCCGCCATAAGCTGTGCCCGCATAAGCAAATCCCAGCATATTGGCTGTTTTGGCAGCATATCCATCAATAAAGCCGTTTTCATAATCGGGAGTCTTGCCGAAATAAGAAACTGTGATAGAGTCACCGATAAACAGAATGCTCGGTGTGGTGGACGCAGGCAACGTAGATGCACCGGCATCCAGCTTGATTCGGGTAATGACAGGATGGATTCCTTGATAGTTGGAGTGCAGAGACAATGTATGGATACCTTCTGCCAGATTCTCGGCAAGGGTTACAGCGCCTGTAGCAGTCAGCTTTTGTTTTCGCCGCCATCGATGCTGTAAAAGAAGTTATAGCCTTTTGTAAGAGTTGAAAGTGCGCCGCTAAGCTCCATCTGTATGGAGGTGCCCCAGTAAACCGCAGCTCCAGACCGCTCTGAAAATATCCTTTCAACTGAGTGGCTTTCTGCGCCCAGTGGCCGAGCAAACGGATATTTTCATCAGTCAGATCCACAACGCCGGCTTTATAAGTGACAGAACCATCTGCGTTTTCTGTCTTTTCATCAACAAATGGCTCTGTATAGGTGATGATAGCGTTATGATGCACTGCATAGCGGGAACATTGCCGTTTGCATCATATTCAAACTGTCCGTTTTCCAGCAGGTTATCTTGGTGCGCGGCAAGGACGCCATCATACAAAAAAGGCGGCATCCACGATAAAGCTTGCTTTGCTGCCGGTTGTTGGAGCACTGCTTGGTGGGGTCTCAAGAATCGCCTGAGTAAGTATCTACATAAATATAGGCGTTTGTGATGGTGCCGCCTGCTAAATTGTTGGTGTCAAATTCCATTGAGATCAAGGTGTATTCGTCTGCCGACAGTGTGAAAAACGGTGTTGTTTTCCAGCTTTTTGGCCGTTTTATACCGTTGGTGCTTGTATAAGTGATTTCAATGGATAAGCGCATATACTCATATTGGGCGGGTGCGTTGCAGAGCTTGACATACGCGCCGTAGCTGTAGCTTTTGGAAACGCTCAGCAGCTTTGTGACATCGATTTAAAGCCGTGGTTTTTATCACCGCGGCTGGTTACTTTAAGGCATTGCCAGCCGGCGGGTCAAACTTGATAATCGGTTTGTCGTCCGGCTCACCCTCTGGCTTGGCAACCATATATCTGCCGCTGCTTTTATAGTTGAATTTCACAGTCTGTTCTCCGTCTGTTTTATTGAGATCAAAGCCTTCAATTACGAACACTTCACTGTATGTAGTGGTGTTCACCAAACCATACTGGTTGTTGTCGTTGATACCAAGCGGGGCGTTTGCCTTGATGTACAGCATATACCGGTCGATCTGGGCGGTTGGGAGCTGAAAGGTCCATTTCTGCTTGTCGTCGGCTGCATTTTTTCTTTTAAAACTGGCGGATAATCGGCGCGAACCTCGTCATATACTCGGTTTCGCCATAATTGGCGGTCGAGGTCAGATAAGTACCAGTTTTCTTATTTTTAACATAATATTTTCTTCCGATAAGAGCGCCTTGACTAGTAACATCTTCTCCGGCATATTCCACTACCCACTGGTCGCTGCCGTCGACTGCGGTACCGTTACCTACCTTGATAACATAATTTTCAGACTGCGGCAACTTGACCGCCATATATCTGCCGCTGTTTTTATAGTTAAATTTTACAGTTTGTGCCTCGGTTGTGGACAGGTCAATTCCGTTGATACTAAAAACAGAATTATAGCTTGGATCATTCACCAGGCCGTACTCGCCGGCGTCATTAAAACCTAAGTTGTGCTGTGAATTAATATAAACTAAATATTGACCGTCACTGCGGATTTTAGCTGAACCGATCCATTTTTGCATATTATCAGCCGCATTTTTTTTTTTAAAACCGTCGGATAATCGGTTCGTACAACATTAGCATCAGAACCGTAGTTGGCAGTTGAGGTCAGATAAGTACCGGCTGCCTTATTCTGATAAAGTATTGTCTGCCGATGATGCTGCCAGAAGCCGTTACATCCTTTCCGGCGTATTCCAGCACCCATTCATCGCTACCGTCGGTCGCAGTGCCGTCACATACCATGGTCGGTGCGTCGGACGGATCAGCTGCGAGGGAAAGCAGCTCCACAGCGTTGATGGCCAGAACAACTGACAGCGCGATGGCCAGCAGTTTCCTCCATCTATGGATTTGACGTGTTTTTTTCATCCTTGTTCCTCCTGTGACATTATATTACATTATTTCTCGATTTATAAAATATTTATGTATATATTATACAACAAGGCGACGCAGTTTGATATAATATAATTGACAGAAAATATAAAGATTATTGTCATTATAGTTGCCCTCTGAATATTTCGGATTTTCCCTGTATTTGTTTTAATCTAAAATCTTGTTTTCCTATTCATTTGCTCATTGAAAAAGACAGCGGATTTAATTGTAAAATTTACAAATAGGACTGGAAATTTTCCGCTGTTTGGTGTAAAATAAATCTAATATCAATATCTCACTGAGAAAGCTGGGAACGATTTGAAGGGTTGTCCTTTAAGTGATCATAAAGAAGCAATCAGGCCGCATGGCGCTTTATATGACTGGTTTGATTCCATTGTGTTTGCATTGGTAATTGTTGTGTTTTTTAACCTTGGCTTTCGGATCGTAAACGTAGACGGACCATCTATGCAGCCAACTTTGACGACCGGCGACCGGCTGATTGTTTCCAGAATCGGTTATCACCCGCAGGTAGGAGACGTGGTGATTTCTATCCACCCAAATAAAGAGAATAAAGCAGTCATTAAGCGAGTGGCTGCACTGGCGGTCAAGAGGTTAATATTGATTTTGAAAGCGGAACTGTTACTGTAAAAAAAAAACTGATGATTCTTATACGCTGGAACCGGGATATATTAATCCGCTTACTGAGATCAACGAACCGATTTCATTTCCCTGTACCGTACCGGAGGGATGGTGTTTTTGCTGGGGACAACAGGAACGACTCTTTTGGACAGCCGCAGCGAGCGGATCGGGATGGCAAAAGAAGAGTATTTGCTGGGAAAAGCAGTGCTCCGCATTTTTCCGTTTGACCGGATTGGCAAAATCAGCTAGTGATAATTCAGTCGTTTTTGAATAAATATAGCTTAGGTAAGATTTCACTGTTTTTAAACTGCTGCTTGTTTTCACATGCTGGGTTAAAATCAGGAAAAAATTTTTATTTGAACCAAAAAGGAAGGACGTGAAAACAGCTTTGTTTTGGAAAAAAAGAACAACTGAGGAACAAAGCAGTGAGCTCGGTGAAAACAGTATTAGTCTTAAATCAGAGCTGTTTGAATGGCTGGAAACAATTGCGATTGCTTTGGTTGCCGTCGTCCTGCTTTTTACATTTGTGTTCCGGATTGTAGGCGTTGATGGGGATTCTATGATGGATACCCTTTTATGACGGGGACAGGCTGATTGTCTCCCATCTTTTTATAAGCCTAAAGCAGGGGATATTGTGATCATCACGCAGCCAAATGCAGTGAATAAACCTTTGGTGAAACGGATTGTGGCCCTGGGAGGACAGACCGTAGATATAGATATTGAGCGCGGTCTTGTTTATGTGGATGGCGAAGTGATTGACGAACCATATATCAAGGAACCTACTGTCAGAATCCCAAACCCGCCGATACAGTTTCCTTATACCGTACCGGAAGGCAAGGTGTTTGTCATGGGCGATAACCGGAACAACTCCTTGGATAGCCGGAGCACTGCGGTTGGACCGATTGACGAACGATATATTCTTGGAAAAGCAGTATTTCGTATTTTCCCGCTCAACCGGTTTGGTGGGTTATATGCAAATATGGAATGATTGGATGCGGTGGATGGGAGGTCTCCCGTCTGCCGCATTGTGAATTACTGCTGGATATGCGGTCAGGACAAGCTGCGGTGTGCGACTGGTTTGCGATTGAAAGTACTCGCTGTTCATTCACTAATCAAGTATCAGACAGCAAGTACCTTACTGTACTTTTGATACGATTTTAGATAGGAGAGAACAGTTTGATACGGCTCACCGAACTATATCAAACATAAAAAGAAAGGAATGGGTATCATTATGGCAGAAATCCCAACAATTCAATGGTTTCGGGCATATGGCCAAAACAAGAAGACTGATTGGGGAGAGTCTGCCGCTGGTTGACCTGGTGATTGAAATTACGGACGCGCGGATACCGGCCAGCAGCCGCAATCCGGAGCTGGACGGCTGGCTTGCAGGAAAGCCAAGGCTGATTTTATTGAACAAAAGCGACTGTGCGGATGACAGAGCCAATCGAGAATGGGCGGATTATTATAAGCGGCAGGGGGTTCCGGCGCTGCTTGTGGATTGTAAAAGCGGGAGAGGCGTTAATTCTGTGATTCCGGCAATCAAAAAGTCGGCTGTCTGATCTGCTGCAAAAAGAGAGAAGAGAAAGGAATCGCAGGAAAACCGCTCCGTGTTATGGTGGTTGGGATTCCCAATGGGAAAATCCTCATTCATCAATCGTCTGGCCGGCTCTAAGCGTGCCAAGGTGGAAGATCGTCCCGAGTCACAAGGGGACGGCAATGGATTAAAATCAGCAATGAGCTGGAGCTGCTGGATATGCCCGGCGTGCTGTGGCCGAGGTTTGAAGACCCTGCGGTCGGAGAACGGCTTGCTTTTTACCGGGGCAGTAAAGGATGATGTCATCGACACAGAATTGCTTGCCATGCGGCTTCTGGAGATTTTAAACCGGGATTATCCCGAAATTTTAAAAGAACGGTATAAAGTGGAAACGGCAGCGGATACCGAAGCCTATGAGCTGTTGGAGCTGGTGGGCAGAAAACGCGAATGCTGATTTCGGGCGGAGAGGTCAACACCGAGCGGGCCGCAATTACGGTATTGGATGAGTATCGGGCGGAAAGCTTGGAAAGCTGACTTTGGAAAGACCCGAGCAGGCATAATTCAATCGGCTCGGCGACATATAATTGTGTGTGTTTTTCGCGAATATGCTGCGGTTGACAGAGAAAGAAAAATTTTTCAAAACGAACTGCCAACAGAATAACCTCGTTAAAATGAAGAAAGGTATGGCCTGACAGATGGATCTTTTTGAATACGATAACAGTCTTGGGATTGATCGGATCTGCGGGATTGATGAAGCGGACGCGGACCCTTGGCGGTCCTGTTTATGCCGCTGCTGTTATCCTGCCGCACGATGTCAAGATTGAAGGGCTTAATGACAGCAAGAAATTATCTGAAAAGAAGCGGGAGCTTTTGTATGATGAAATTATCGCTAAAGCAGGCGTATTCCATCGCTTCTGCATCAGTGGAAGAAATTGACTCCCTCAATATTCTGCAAGCTACTTTTTTAGCAATGCGCCGCGCTGTGGAGGAATTGCGGATTCAGCCGGGCTCTGTCTGGTAGATGGCAACCAGAACCCCTAATGTCGGGTTCCACAGCCGTCTGGTGGTAAAGGAGATGCAACCTCTGCCTGTATTGGGCGGCTTCTATTCTGGCTAAAGTTTCCGTGATCGCTTTATGGCGGAGATGGCAAAACAGTATCCGCAGTATCAATTTGAAAAGCATAAGGGATATGGGACCAAATTGCATTGTGATTTGATTTATCAGTATGGGGTTTCGGATATCCATAGAAAATCCTTTTTATGGAAAGATCATGGCGAGAAAGGGACTGCCGGACCGAGGGCAAATCGGAGAGCAGGCAGTCGCAGAGGAGTTAATCGAAAGGATATAAAATTTTAGAGCAAAACTGGCACAGCCGGTACGGTGAAATTGACATCATTGCCGAAAAGGGGAGAGATTTTTGGCTTTTGTAGAAGTAAAAGCCAGAAATCCGCGTTCCAAAGGCACACCGCAGAAGCGGTAACACCAGCCAAACGAAAAAAATAATTCAGACTGCACTTTTATATATACAGGAGACAGGTTCTCAGCTTCAGCCACGTTTTGATATCGCAGAGGTTTGTTTTCGTAACTCTGACCAGCCGGAGATTGCAGAAATTCATATGATTGAGCATGCCTTTTATGGGGAAGGATAAATTTTAGAGGAAAACGTTGTTAAATGGTGAAAGAAAGGAACGATACCGGGCACAAGAAATCATTTTTATATGATGTTCTGTGCGTAGCTTGTATCGCATGGTGATTGATATGATTGATTTAATTATTTTAGGTGCCGGAACAGCCGGCCTTTCTGCGGCAATTTACGGAATTCGTGCGGGGCTGTCTGTCCTGGTGGTTGAAAAGGCTTTTTCATGGCGGCCAGATTGTCAATACACGGATGTGGAAAATTATCCTGGTATCCCCAAAAATTTCAGGATATGAATTTGTAGAAAATTTATATCGGCAGGTTACAGAACTGGGAGTAAAATTGTTTACGAGCAGGTAAAAGGTCTTGACCTCAGACCCGCGGTAAAACAGTGTCTACCTCGAAACACGAATACCAGGCACGCACCGTCATTATTGCAAATGGTGCCGAGCACCGCCATTTGGGCTGCCCGGGTGAGGAGCAGTTTGCAGGAAAAAGGGGTATCCTATTGTGCGACCTGTGATGGGGCCTTTATCAGGGACAGGATGTCTGCGTAGTGGGCGGCGGCAATACAGCATTGAGGATGCACTTTACCTAGCAAATACAGCAAATAAAGTATATCTGGTAATTTCACCGCAGCCGGGGAGTTTCGGTGCAAATCGGCTGACTGTGGAGGCAGTCAAAGCACGACGCAATATCGAGATTATTTATGACAGCACAGTAGAAGAAATTACCGGCAGGGATTTTGTTGAGGCAGTAGAAATTCAAAACCGTTCCCGGTTTAACAGACAAAAACTGGCCGTCAGCGGGGTTTTTGTTGCAATCGGCTGGAACCAAAATCAACAGTTTTCTTCTATGCTTCGCCTGGACGGAGCGGGTTATATCGTTGCGGGAGAGGATTGCAAAACCAACATTTCAGGCGTATATGTTGCGGGGGATACCCGTAAAAAAAGTACGCCAGTTGGTAACAGCGGCAGCAGATCGCGTGCGGTTGCGGCCACAGAGGCCGCACAATACTGTGCTGCGATATAAAGCACCCTTATTAAAACACAGGGAAAATCAAAGAAAGGTTGCGGTATTTCTTTAAACAGATTAGTTGACCTAATCGGTACAATATTAGCCGACTTAAGTTGGCCTAAATGACAAAATTACGCAAAAGCTCAAGAAAGGTATGGTCATAACATGGATTTTTCCAAAAAGAAATTGCCGTTGTAGGCCTTGGGTTAATCGGAGGTTCTTTTTGTAAAACAATCAAAAAAAATCTGGGAATTGCCTGGGGATTGGATTTGGACACATCTGTCGCTGCGCAGGCTTTAGCAGAGGAAACCATCAGCCGCGTGATAACAGAAAAGAACTGCCGCAAGCGGATATTACTGTTGTGGCACTGCATCCTAAGCAGACCATTTCATTTATCTCCGATCATGCGGCAGACTTTCAGAAAGGGAGCATTGTACTGGATGTCTGCGGTATCAAAAGCGCTGTAGTAAAGACGGCAGAACAGCTGCTTTCTGGGCAGGGGTACGTTTTGGCACCATCCGATGGCCAGACGTGAATTTTCGGTTACGTATATGCATTGGATGATTTGTTTGACCAGGCGAGTTTTATTATCACCCCACCGGGATGACAGACGAAAATGCTTTGGAAGCTGTGATTGCCTTAGCCGAAGGAATGCATTTTAAACAGGTGGTGATCTCCACGCCGGAGGATCACGACCGGATTATTGCATTTACTTCACAGCTTGCTCATGTGGTATCCAACGCCTACATAAAAAGCCCGACAGCGCAGGAGCAGATGGGGTTCAGTGCAGGCAGCTTTTGGATCTAACCCGGGTTGCAAAACTCAATGAAAATATGTGGACTGATCTGTTCCTGATGAACAAAAAGCCGTTGCTGTATGAGCTGGATACCATCATCG
>VOFB01003128.1_pt1 | contig 24308 bp, 44 predicted proteins | sample 5384141 | NCBI WGS metagenome assembly VOFB01 (sample SAMN12384721, study PRJNA508395) | human gut metagenome | isolation source: healthy gut A | host: Homo sapiens | reverse complement strand
TACGTGCATTACTTATGGGCTGATCCCGATATGTACTATCAAAGTTCAGCATCTTTGCAATTGCTTCCTGAGTTAATCTTTCAATTTCATCATATCGTTCCTTTACAATCAGATCTGACTTAACCATCCAAGAGCCACCGATTGCAGATATTTTGGCTGAAATTAAGATATTCAAGCATATATCCTATTTATTCCTCCGGTTGGTACAAAATGAAGATTTACATGGTCCGGACAAAGCTTTTCATCATTTTCACGCCACCAGCTTGTTCTTCTGCCGGAAAGAATTTTACTGTATTCAGTCCTTGTTTCCAGTGCCATTTCAATCGCATTGGTATCCATACATCCCGGGATAATCGGAATATTCTTCTTCGACAAAGAATAGTTAACAACGGCAGGATTTCGTATCCTGGTGTCACAAAAACTTTGCCCTGGCGCCACTGCTTTTATCTACCTGCTCTATAGAAAGAACGGTTCCGGCACCTACAAGCATATCGGGTATGTATTGCATATCTTCCGTATTGAATCTTCTGGTCGCAGTACGGAATGTAATTTCTGCACAGTCAAGTCCGCCCCTAAAAAGCGCCTCGGCTACAGGGACTGCTTTCGGCATCATTGAGGACAAGAACCGAACAATTCCTTTACTGATTTCATTTTAATATCTTCTGCATTTTGCCTCCGTTTTATCTCTGTACACGTCCTGATCCATCGCCGGTCATTAGCTTTACATCTTCCTTTGTAACCCGGTTAAAGTCACTGATTACACTATGCTTCAAGCATGAGGCCGCAACTGCAAACTCTAGTGCCTCCTCTATCGAATCATAGTTGTTCAGACCTCGTAAATCAGACCTCCCGAGAAACTGTCTCCGCCGCCCACGCGGTCTATGATATCGTTGATGTCATAATGTTTTGAAATATAAAATTCTTCACGATTGTTGATGCAGGCTGACCATCCGTTCATATCCGCACTTCTGATTCTGCGGAGATGTGATGGCGATCATTTTCACATTAGGATACTGATCGAGAACCTTATCACTTAATACTCTGTATTTTTCTTTATCAATTTTCCCGATTCTACATCCACATCGATTGTTATTCCCAAAGATTTTTGAACGTCTTCATTTGCAATCAACACATCGGAATATCCGGCAATGATGCTCATGACTTCATTTGCACTCTTCCATATTTCCACAGATTCTTTTCGATAATTCAAATCACAGGATAATGCAGGATGTTGCGTTTCTTCGCTTCTTTTACAGATTCTATTGACAGCTCCATTGCGGTTTCAGAGACAGCCGGGGTTATTCCCGTTATATGAAACCATCCGATTCCTTCAAAGCCTTCTCCCAGTCAATGTCACGCGGGCTTTTGCGGCAAACAATTGCAGAATCCGCCCGGTCATAAATCACTTTTGATGGAAGCTGGTTTGCTCCTGCATCCAGAAAATAAATTCCCATCGTCCCTTTCTTTCGAAGAATTCTGGAGGTGTCAACTCCAAAACGTCTCAGCTCACCGATACACGCATCTCCAATGGCATTATCTGGAAGAACTGTAAGAAACGAAGCCTCCATCCCATAGTTTGCAAGAGATACCGCCACGTTTGCTTCTCCACCGCCAAAGTGGCTTCCGTCAAATATGGAGTCTGCATTAGTCTTTCATACCTGGTGCTTTTAATCTAAGCATGATTTCTCCAAAAGTAAGCGCTTTCATTTTTCCTCCCTTTATTTTGTGTCTGTTAAGAAATTTCTCCATTCGATCATTCCCGTTTTAATATTCTCCATCGAAGTCGCAAATGACAGCCGGATATAGCCTTCCCGTAATTTCCAAACGCATCGCCGGGAACAACAATAACCTGTTCTTCTTCAAGAAGTTTCCCATTGCAAAAATCCATGCTTGTCATTCCGGTATCTTTTATGGAACAAACGCATAGAAAGTGCCTTCTTGTTTTGAACTTCACAAGGCATAGCATTTATACGTTCAAACAGATAACCTGCCTTTCTTTATAGAGCACACCATCTCGTTTAGATGCGCCTTGTCCCTTGCAGTGCCGCAAGTGCCTGTACTGGCAAGGCATAGCAACGCAGGCAGTTGTGTTTTCCTGCGCCTTTTGCTATATTTGCTATCTCATCCGGCCCAGCGACATATCCCACACGAAAACCTGTCATAGCAAAGGTTTTGGAAAGCTGTCGATAATCAGCGTCCGTTCCCGCATTCCCGGAAAGGTAGATATGCTGGTATGCTTTTCATCGTCAAACAGTATGTGCTTATACACCTCATCAGAAATAACCAAAAGATCATGTTTTCGCAATTTCTGCAACTTCAGCCAGAATCTCCGCCGGCACCACAGCCCCTGTCGGATTGCACTGGGAGTTAATCATGATGGCCTTGTCCGTGATGTTATGGCATTTTTAATATTATCAGGACAGAGTGCGAATCCGTTTTCAAAATCCACGGGCACGCTTACCGGTTTTCCGCCGCACATAATAACCTGTTGAATATAATTAGTCCAGCACGGTTCATTGATAATAACCTCGTCGCCCGATTCAGAATCACCTTCAGGGCCTGAAAAATTCGCTCATTGCACCCGTTGTAACTGTTATTTCAGTTTTAGGGTCATAACCATTTCAAGTTCCTTTTTCAGATATTTGAAAGAGCCTGCCTTAACGGCATGATCCCGGCATTTTCCGAATATTTTGACTTTCCTTCCCCTGTAAAGCGGTTACCGTAGCCTCCACAACATTTTCCGAAGCTGTAAAATCAGGCTCTCCCACCGTAAAACTTATAGGGGATTCCAGTTCCAGCGCTTTATTAAACATAACTCGAATTTTGGAGTATGAAATCATTTTTGTATTATCAGAAATATAGTCCAAATTAATTACCTCCTGCTTGCAGCGTGAAGATAAAAGTTTCAACATTCAAACAGATACTTCAGATAAATCTTCAGCACTGTTTTAATTTCCTCAATGTCTACCCATTCATTTGCAAAGATGCATATTGCCGCCTGTCGGGCCAAGGCAGATTACAGGAATGCCGCACTGAGGAACAATAATGTTGTTATCACTTCACACCATCCCCGTATCCCAGACTCAAAGTGCAATCCAGTGACATCACTGAATATTTTTATCACTTTTATATTTTCATTATCTTCATCTATGGAATATGGTGGATAATACATTTCCTCAATGCTGAACCGGAATTCAGATTTCAGTTCCATCTCTTCAGTAATATTCTGAAGCCTTTCTATCACCACATTCTGGTTTCTCCCGGAACAGTATGCTTATTAATCAGAATTTCACAGTTATCCGAACAATTAAGCTGTATTCCTTAATTCCTCCGTCTATTCTCAGCGTCACATAAGGCTGGCCGCAATTTTATCGTGAGCCGGATTGTCCAATGCCGAATATCCGCAAATGAACTTTTGCGGCATCCTCAACAGCGTTCACTCCATCCTGCGGGTGGGCAGATGGCTCGGAACCCCCTTCACATATGCTTTAATCAAGGTTTTTCCAGCCGCACCAACAATCGCAGGATTGAATTCCGGTTCAGCAGAAAGTCCGAAATCTGCAGTCACACCCGCTTTCGCCAGATAATTCGCACCAATTGAGTAGGCCTCTTCATCACATAAAAATGCAATTTCAATGTTTCCTGGATAATTTTCACGGTTTTCGCAAGCCGTTTTGATACACTGCATCATGACCGCAAGTCCCGCTTTCATGTCATTTGAGCCACGACCATATATCCTGCCATCTTTTTCAACAGCTTTGAAAGGATCGGTTTTCCATCCGTCTCCGGCATTTACAACATCTATGTGCCCTGTAAGCAGTGTGGTTTTCCCGGCTTGCCGCCCTGAAAAGTTCCTCTTACATTGTATCTCTCGGTTTTACTTCTTGAAGGCTTACTTCATCAACACCATATTGGTTATGTAGAAACTATGTATTCTGCAAAGTTCTTTCTCCGAGCCGGAAACCGACGGAATCCCTATCAGGTCTTAAGCAATTCTTTGTCTCTTCAAATCTTTTTCGGTATACATATTCTACCTCATATTTAAATTCTTGATTTATCCGGCGGTTTTGGATACGCCGTCCTGCTTTTGTGAAAGCCCCAAATCGAACCAGTGCCTGTGCATACTGAACAGAAACAGGTGCAGGATCCAATACCGGTATTCCTAAGATTTTCTGAGTTTTTCCCCAGCCCTGCCATGCCTAAACAGGATAAGACAATACACTGCGCACCGTCAGCAATACATTTTCTTCCGGCATCCACCAATGCCATAAATGATGCGTCGGAATCTGTACCGATGTCGGAAACAGGGATTCCAATTGCTCTTACAGATGCAAGGCGCTCAAGAGGAAAGCCTTTTCATAAACCGCCTCAGTATCTCTTGAAACACATGTGTCCAGAACGGTTAAAATCGAGAATTTATATCCCAGATCCAATGCAATCATCTGCGACGCCTTTCCCGAGCAATCACAGGGATATCCACCACCTCTCTGCACGCTTTCACCGCCGGATCGCTGCCGCAATATACAATTAATCCGTCAAATCCGTCTTTTTCCGCTTCAATTGCACCACGTATGGACACGCAAGAACTTCATCATAATCCGATTCAATACTTTCCGGTCCACCCTCTATGCAATCCACTGAAATTTCTGTATTCGGCCATGCATACCTCAGCAAAGATCCGTTCTCTTTGGTCAAGAGTTTCTGGTCATTCCACTGTTTGGAATAATTACTTTTTAATTTCATCATCGGTACCTACTCTCCCAGAAAAAGTGATGCATATTCATCCGCTAAACTTACCGCATCAAAAACACGATTTCTGTTTTTCAGCATCTTCGTATAAAGAAGCTTGTATTCCTCTGATTCCTTTATCCAGCTTAGAAAGTTCAATCATTGGATAAAGCAACGGAATAGGCTTGACAGAATCGTTCTGCCGTAACTGTCCTGATCATATTTTTCTGCGTTTGTATAGAATGCATTGGTGATACTTCTGGAAAGTCGAAGAAGCGTGTCATTCAGCCCGCTTACAGTCTTCTTGTCAAGTTCTCCGCCGTTTCCTTTCTCTCTCAGCATGTTAAGTTTTTTCTACATTTTGAGACAGATTTCTGATTTTTCTTTCAATTCCGTCAAGTTCAATTATATTGCCGCTTTCTTTTTATGAAAGCAACCTTTTCTGCCATATCTTCGCAGGTCTTTTCAAAATTGTAAGGCAGAACAGTAGAATTGGTAAGTCCAAGGAGCACTCCGACATCTACGCGATTATCTTTTTCAAGATTTTCCACAGACATCTTGTCAATTCCATCTTCCACAGTATGATTCCAATACCCCAGAGTTGCACCATTCTGCTCCTGCACCACTTCCTGAGAATATGACACCCGGCCTGCAATTGACGGTACGCCCACACCAAAGAAGGACTGATCTCCTGTCTTTGCCAGATAATTCACGTTAATATCTTCGTTAAGGATATCTGTAATTGTACTGAATGCATAATCATATAATTCTCTGGAGGCATCTGCAGTGTATTTCGCAGCGCCACATTCCGGTAGAGTCTATATTGATATAGCCAATACAGTTATCGCGGATTTCCTCATAGAAATAATCATGGAACCATGTAGAGCCTGCATTGCTTCAGCAATCTCATGACCATTCCAATATAAAAAGTAAATTGAGCGCTTAATCTGATCCTTATATTTTCCAAACACTCTTGTCATCTCCAGCATGGTTCCGTCTCCGGTAGCATTGCAAGTGACGCCTGGGCACCATGCATCCAGATGCGCTTACCAGTAAGAATTTTTCCGGCTCTTCGGTGCCGCGAATAATTCCCATAGGCTGTGGGAGATGCATCCATTCTCTGGTTGACTGAACATCAAGATTAATTACAACTTTTCATTATTCAAACACAAGTCACGGAGATATTCTCCATCTTTTTCTAGTTACACTGACGCCAGCAATCTGTGGGATTCTTTTAAAGCTTTCCGGTGTTGGATTGCCCCACACAGCCTTCAACGCCCGATTACAGATTAGTTCTTTTTCTGGTTTTCCCCAGTTCATGCAGATCATCGTACTTGCACCATGCTCGAAGCAAGCATTGCCTTTTCAGGAGTTGCCGGTGCATAAGACACTTCAACAAGAACAGCTTTTCCTACTACATCCTTACCGATGTAGTCTTCTTCTCCACCGGAACCAAGGTAGACAACTTCAAACTCGGTTCCTCCGACTGGAGTAGATTTAATGTGTCCGCAAGGCAAACTCTTCAAAGTAACGTTTTCCGGATAAACAACGGTAACTTCAGATCTTCCCGATGACTGTTATATGCTTCGAAGTCCAAAATGTTTGATTCCAAACCATAAGACTCCATTGTCTTGCATATATATTCTGGCAGACCTTTAAATCTTGTCCACCACCGGATAAACGATTTGGTGTGTTAGTTGTAAGCCACTCAATGTGTTCCACCGATTTCTGAACATCAAGTTCATCCAGCATTTTCTTTAATAAATCGTTCATTTCTTCCTCCTTATTTACTTTTTTTACATATTCTATTTTTGCAAAATGACATGCAACGCAATGTCCTAGGAGATTTCCTTCAGTTCTGGAGTAATCTCTTTACAAATATCCTTTGCCTTCCAACATCTTTGGCAAAATCTGCATCCATCTTTATACTGTTGAAAGTTTACTTCACTTGATATCATTATTTTTTCTTTTTTTGCAGTAGGGTCTGTACTTGGAACCGCAGAAAGCAATGCCTGTGAATAGGGATGCACTGGATTTTGATAGAAATCCTGCTTTGTTCCCATTTCAACAATCTGACCAAGGTACATCACAGCAACCCGCTGACTTATATGTTTTACTACACTTAAATCATGTGAAATGAAAATATATGAAAGTTTTCGTGTCTCTTGTATTTCCTGCATGGTATTTATTATCTGCGCTTGAACAGAAACATCCAAAGCTGATACTGGTTCATCACAAACAATCATCTTCGGATTCAAAACATAGCGCACGTGCTATACCTATACGCCGCCTCTGTCCACCGGAAAATTCATGAGGATATCTACGCATTTGTTCCTCTGACAAGGTCTACTTCCTAAAAATATCCTTGGCTATTTTCCATCTTTCCTTCTTGTTTGACCCGATTCCATGTATTTTTAATATTTCTACAATAGAATCTCCGGCTTTTACTCTAGGACTAAGAGAGGCAAAGCAATCTTGGAATATAATCTGAGCATTTCTGCGAAATTCCAGTTCTTCTTTTCTGCTTAAATTTTGAACTGTTTTTCCGTTGAAAACTATTTCACCTGCAGTTGGCTTTATTAAATTTAAAATCAGTCTTCCGTTGTAGATTTTCCGCATCCGGACTCTCCTACCAGTCCTAATGTCTCACCTTGATCCAAGTACAAATTGATTCCATCTACTGCCTTAACCGTTTGTTTACCTTTCGTAAAATATTTGCAAAGGCCGTCAACTTCCAATAATTTTCTCATGGTCATTCTCCTTCCTTCGCCAGTTCAAGATTCCAGCAACAAACCTTTCGTCCGTTTACAAAGCTTTCCTCCGGCTTCATTTCTTTGCATTTATTTGTTGCATACTTACATCTTGGATTAAAATGGCAACCATCCGGCATATTGGTCAATCCTGGAATTATACCTGAATTGCATTTAGTTTGTCTTTTTTCTTCATCTAACCTAGGAACAGCTTCCATTAATGCTTTTGTGTAAGGATGCTCGGATGATTCGAGTATCGTTGCAGTATCACCATATTCAACCATATTGCCCGCATACATAACCATCACATTATCCGCCATTTCAGCTATTACCCCATATCATGGGTAATCAATATAAACTGACATGTTAAAACTTATCCCTTAGCGACTTAAAGAGCTCTAATATTTGAAGTTTGTATTGTTACATCCAAAGCATTAGTAGGCTCATCAGCAATAATTAATTCGGGATTACAGCATAATGCCATGGCAATCATCACTCTCTGTCTCATTCCACCGGAAAAGCTCATGCGGATATTCCTTTAAGCGTTTCTCTGAAAGGAATCTGTACAACATCCAGCAACTCTTTTGCTCTGTTCCACGCTTCTGATTTGGATACCTTTTCATGTCTGATAATCGTTTCTGCAATCTGCTCTCCAACAGTAAGTACTGGATTCCAGAGAAGTCATAGGCTCCTGAAATACCATTGAAATGTGCTTACCTCTAATGGCACGTATCTCTTTATCACTGAGTTTGAGTAAATCTTTGCCATGAAAAAGTGCTTCTCCCACCCATTACTTTTTCCTGTTGTATTTCTGAGCAACCCATTATTGACATCGCCGTTACACTTTTCCAGAACCAGACTCACCTACTATTCCCAGAATTTCTCCACGATTTACTTTAAAGCTGATATCATCAACCGCTTTTCCTTCTTTTTTCCAAAGTAAAAGCTTGTTCTAAGATGGTTTACCAATATAATGTCTTTGTTAGTCCATATATCTAACCTCGCTATTCTTGTCTTTACATCCAGAACGTCTCGCAATCCATCTCCTGTGGTTAAATCCAAGTACAGCAATTGCAATTGCTTTGCGCCGGATAAACACAAATACTTGATTGCTTGAAGATAGCTTCTGGCATCAGATAACATCGCACCCCCAGGCACGCCCGTGTCTGCACCCATTCCCAAAAACCCCAGTCCTGCAACAACAGTAATAATAGAGTTTCCCATTGTTAATGTCGCCTGGACAATAATCAGGCCAATGCAGTTAGGAGAATATGTTTTAAACAGAATCGCAAGTCTTGTTTGTCCTATAGCTACTTGCGCCTCCACATATTCCTTTCTTTTATACTCATTACCGGTTTCTCACGAACAAGCCTCGCAAATCTTGGAACTGTTGATAAACCAACTCCAGTAATTGCACTATACAAACCAAATATTGTGACAAAGAACAATGCCAATAGTATTGTTGGAAAAGCCATCAATAGTATCCATTATTTTCATAGTTACATTATCTACAGCACCACCCAGATATCCACTAACCGCACCGATTAATGTCCCCAAAACAGTTCCTATTCCAACAACCGTGACGGCAATAAATAGTGAAGTTTTTGCTCCAGTCACTACCCTGCTAAATATGTCCCTGCCTAGTTCGTCAGTTCCCCATACATGATCCTGATTTGCAGGGCTAGCCACATTGTATAAAATCCATCTTAAATTTGGGTCATATGAGGCAATCGTCGAAGAAAACAGCCCAATAATAAACACGATTGCCACTATAATGATTCCTATCAAAGCCATCTTGTTATGTAATATCTTCTTAAACATCAATACACCTCCTAGACATCTTTGATTCTTGGATCGAAGAAATGATACAGTCAGTCACTAAGCGTATTCATAATGACAAAACAACGCTGTGATTACCAACATGCAACCCTTGTACCGTAATATAATCTCTTCGGTTAATAGAATTAACCAGTAATCGGCCAATTCCCGGATACACAAATACTGTTTCCGTGAGAACTGCACCACCAAGTAAATAGCCAAACTGTATACCTATGGTTGTAATAATTGGAATCATTGCATTTTTTAGTGCATGCTTTATGATTACAGTGTGATAAGGCATCCCTTTGCATCTGCAGTTCGAATGTAATCCTGCCGCATTACTTCAAGCATGCTCGATCTCGTCATTCTGGCGATAACAGCCATAGAATTTAGGCCTATTGCTATGCTTGGCAATACCAAAATTCATTAATGTCACAGACCCTCCATACACTGTGGCGGGGAATATTCCCAAATTGACAGAAAAGAATAATATCAAAAGCAAACTAACCCAAAATCGGCATGGAGACACCGACAATTGATACTCCCATCGTCAAAACATCTAAAAACGAATTCTGCTTAATTGCAGATATCATTCCCCAGCGGAATTCCTATAAGTACTGCAATTAGAATTCCGCAAAATGCAAGAATCAAAAGGTGTTTCCAAAATTTACTCCACATCATATCACTTACAGGTTCATTACTGATGAGCGAGTCACCAAAATCCCCATGAAATACTATGTTGCCAATCCAATTACAGTATTGTTCAATTAGCGGTTTATCCAAGCCCATAGTTTTTTGATATGCTCTATATCTTCAAGAGATGCTCCTGGTCCTGCCAAAGTTTCCGCAGGACTACCAGGTATAAAATGAATAATCAGAAAGCATATAATAGAGGCTATTAAAAGAACCACCAAAAGACACCATTTTCTTTCCTACATATTTCATATGTTTCTCCTATCTGGAAGCTATTTTTCCCAAAGTCTTCTTCCATACTGGTTTAAAACTTCAAACCCGGTCTCTGTAACCAAGACCTCGTCTTCTATCCTACAGCCTCCCCACTCAGTTCTGTAAATTCCCGGTTCTATAGTTAAAATCATTCCAGGAACCAGAATTGTCTTATCGCCTTTTGCCAAGCAAGGAGGCTCATCAACACTTAGACCTATTGCATGTCCTAAATATGTTCCCGGTCCTCCATACGTGGCCGTATGATTTGCTCCTAACCCATGCTTTAAAGCTATCTCTCCCTGTGACAAGTTCAAGTTCTTCTGCATATATTCCGGCTCTCGTTCTTTGCTATAGATTCTTCAAGCATCTCTGCACATAATTCTAGAATAATTCGTTGTTCTTTCTTCATGTTCCCAACAACAGTTGACCGGCAGACATCAATCTGGTATCCATTGTACCTCCCATTGATTTCCATATGAACCATGTCTCCATCTTCAATTACTTTATCTGAGCAAGGCATTCCATCGTTTGGATACGGTTCCTTGGAACGTTCACCAGATTGGCAGGTGGCAAAAAGCACCAGTTACGCCGTTTTGAGATAATGTATCGCAGATAATTTTCCAACTTCAATTCCGAAATTCAGGTCTCAACACTCTTTTTAATTTCCATGGCAGCAAGTCTGCAATCTGTGCTCCTTTGCGAAGTTGCTCCAACTCATAAAAGACTTTTTCTCGCTCTTAAGTTCATCACTATATCATCAGCGGGATAAAACTTTACGCTTGGCAGTTCCTTTACAAGATCCCAATATAAAGCGACTGGCAGGATCTCCATTCTACAATTCCAATACCGCTGTGGCAGAGTCCTTTTTTCTTTTACTATTTCTCCAAAGAGAGCAATCAGATTGTTTGCAAATCTAACATCTTGAACCGCAATATCTTTTTCATAAAACGGCGTAGTAACAGCCAGTACCGGTTTCCCCAGAAAGCGGAAGAAGCAAAACGAATGCCCTCTTCCCCCAAAGGTATATCTACGCGGATGCCCCGGTAATGATGGACAATGGTTCGCCAGATACATCATATCACCTGTTTTAGTCGGTCCTGTCCTATAATCATAAGTTGCGTCGAAGCCCCTCTTCGAAGCTTCAACACGGCATTTTTGTTGTCTTTCCCTTAATTTCCACCATTAGTCTTTTATCCATGACAGTCCTCAAAGCATTTTTCTCAGATATATTTCTTGCATCACCAGGGTCTCTTTATTTCTTATATGAAGATGTTGCCGTACACGAGTCATCCCCCAGAAGAATATTTTCTCGGGTTCATACAAGATATTACGGATTATAAGCTTCGCGAATAGCATTATCCACGCACAGTACAAGTATCCTACTTCTGACCAATTTTTCGAAATCAATAATCTGCAAAAAAATCGGCTCTCTGTGCATCCTTCAGAAACAACATCCTTTTCTTTCTCAATTTTAACTCCTTCTGTATGGTGACTATGCGGAGACCAACCTTCTGCAATAGGCATATCATAATGGTCATGAAAGATTATCTATTGTAGGTTCTACACCAGACTTAAAAACAGTTTTCTCGTTATATTTGCTCCTCGTTCAAGGCCAAATCCACGGATTGCTTTTTTTTATTGTTTCTTTTAGCCGCATCCAGCCCATAGTCCTCTACCATTTCTTTTGTCAAATGATAGTAAAGTTGCGCTGAAAAAAGACATCCTCTGTACAGCTTCCTTTATTTCTTCCTGTACCTTTTAATCGTTCAGCTTCTGTCATTTTTCCTCCTTTTTTTAAAAAAATATGGTCGCCGAAGGCGCACTTTAAAAAACGTTTTATGTATATTTCTTTTATTCAGCCAGTATGCATTCTTGAATACCGAAAGCTGAGTCGGAAGCCATCGATGCCTTCCAAACCATTTGCTACAGCACTGATCTGATCGTAAGAGAAAATTGGGGATCCATGGTGCGTCTTCCATGATGATTCCTAAAAGCTTCATGCATGTATTCTTCTCTTTCAGCTTGGTCTGTACAGTGCATAATTTTTCATTTACTTTTCGAGTTTATCATTTTCATAATCATTACATTCCATCCAGCCGGTGCCCACTGTTTCTTTGTGAATAAAGTATTAATTGAATAGCCAGCTTCTTGTGTAGCATTCCCCAGCCAAAAATATACATTGAGCACTTGGTTTCTTCCGGAGCCATCTTCACCTCCTGAAGATAAGTGGACCAATCATGTACTTCAACCTTTAAATTAATATTAATTGCTTTCAACTGCTCTACAGCTAATACAACGTCTTTATCCTTTATAATATCTTCCTTTGGAGTCCAAATGGTCATTTCAAATCCATCTTCATACCCAGCTTTCTTTCATTAAGGCTTTTGCTTTATCAAGGTCATAAGTGTAAGGTCCATCTACATATCCAAATACATTTGTCGCTTACAAATTTTTTGTTATACTTCCTGCTCCACCTAATACGCCTTCAATAATAGCATCTTTGTCAATTGCGTAGTTCATTGCCTGACGGACAAGCACATTATTCAGCGGTTCTACATTCAAGTTAAATCCAACCTGAAATACTCGGTTGGATTCATTCATCATATCTGATGCTTGCAATCCACTTTCTCTTCAATAGATGTAACATCTGCGGGGAAATGTCCTGAGCGTACTGTGCTTCCCCCAGTTAAAATCATATTCGTTCTGGTAGCCGCTTCTGTTACACAAACAATCTTAACTTTGTCAATTGGAGACGCCTCACCCTAATAATCATCAAAACGCTCTACTTCAACATATTCACTGGACTGGAAATCAACAGTTTATATGGACCTGTACCTATTGGGTTTGTTCCCAGATCTTCTTTGTATTCTTCAATCGCATCTGCAGACATAATAAAACCAGTACCATATGCAATCTGGTTCAGGAAATTGCCAACAGGACCATCATTAATGATGTTAACAGTATACTCATCTACTTTCTCAACGCCGATAGTGTTTGGAATATCCGTAACACGTGCTGCACCATACTTTCTGTCGAGCAACCTCTGGAATGTAGCAACTACATCATCAGCATTAAAAACCGATCCATCATGGAACTTTAACACCTTCTCTTAAATAGAATGTATATACTGCTCCATCATCCGACACTTTCCAATCTGTAGCTGCGGTGAAAACGTACCATCATCGTCATTTTGTATAACTAATGGCTCAAACATCTGCATTCTGTAATTTCCGAGAGCGTACCAGCGGAATTTGTGGGTCTAAAGTTAAGACCTCACCGGAAATAGTCGCGACAAAAGTATCGGGATGTCCGCTTTCATCAGAAGGTGTCTGTCCACATGCGACAAAAGAAAATACCATCGATATTGCTAAAACTAGCACAAATAACTTTTCATTGTTCCCTCCTTTAATTCTTCTTTTCATCGTTTCGTATTGTAAATGCCGTTTCTTTATTTTAATTTTTACTCCCAGTTCACAAGCTTGTCAACATAAAATCATGTATTCATCAAAAAACGAGGTTTTGCTACATTTTTCAAGAAACTCTAAGTACTCTATTAGCAATATTAGAAAAAAGATTGCAATTACTATTGATTTTCATTTTACATAACAATATAATATTTATTATAATGAAATGCTAGGAGGCTATGTACTATGTCCGATAATATCAAACCTATTGCTGTTATAAATAAAGCTACTGACATTTTGGAATGTCTTGTAAAGAACCCTGATGGAATTTCCCTTGGTGAGGTTTCTTCTCGGTGCAACTCAATAAGTCTACAGTATACCGTATCCTTCAGACACCTTAAGCAGTACTTATGTTATGCAAGACCCATCAACTCTGGGCTTCTATAAGCTTTGGTGGTCGTTTTGATGTATTTCGTTTATTTCCGCTTTTGATAAACCGTCTTTTATTTTGCCGTACATGCATGAATATTCTGACCAAACCGGGTATTCAACAAATTTAGCAATTTTGGAAATGATTTTCTTTAACCATATCCAGCTATGCCCCTAATCGTTCTTCGTCTATTAAACTACAGGCAAAAAGTTGGGTTTATGGCAGTTATATCGTGTTGCCTCCGGAAAGGTTTTCCTTTCATCTTTGACGACGAAAGACTCGAAAGCTATTTTTAATAAGCATCCTTTGATTCCGTTACAGATTATACGATAACCGACATAAGCCGTCTTAAAGAGGATATCTCTTTAGTTAAATCGTGGCTATTCTGTTGAGTATATGGAAAACGAAGGACAGAATTATATCTTTGGCTCTCAATTAAGGATCATACTGAAATATTATCGCTGCTTTGACATGGTTCTTTCGCAATCGATAAGCAGTAGAGATATTCCATTAATCGGAGAAGGCCTCAAAAGAAACCGCACAAAGAATATCTGAAGCCCTTGGAGATAAAAGTAAAGTCCTGTAGTTTTGCGACTGCTGGATAGTGATTTGTGAAACTTACAGAATTTTTAGGATGGAGCTACTGGACTTCAGCTTGTCAAGCCTAATATTCATATGCCTTTGTATATGATTTCAATTTGTCAGACGAGGGACGGATATTTGCCCGCATGCTAGCCAGTGCGAACAGCAAAAAGGGTGCCGCCCTAACGATTATTTTTTTCGTTAACGCGACATCCCCTTTTTAGTGAAAGATATGATAGCAAGAAGTTGCTATTTATTCAGCATTAAAACTTTCACATATCCCTGCAATAAATTCGAGTATTAAATTAGCACATACATGACTTGTGAGTTCTCGATGATCCGTCATAGGATTTACAAACGTAGTCTATCACTGCTGTTTTAGGTACGATACGGAATCATTTCTGCCAATTGAAAATGATGATTCGCCAGCTGGTTTCCTGACCGCCGGATCCAAGCGCATATGCCATATCAAGGGAATCAATCTACGGTAACATAAATTGCTTCTGTACCGTTTCCCCGCAATTTCAAGTGCTTTTCTAGCGATTTTTGCGCCTTTTCATATACCTCTTTCGGTGAGAAAATCGTAATTCCACTTTCTTTAATAAAATGATAATGTTCCGATAATTGAATCCTCTTGGCCCTATTTCACCATTTTTTTGCTGAAATACGTTCCCGTTCAACGGCCTCCTTATTTCGCCGCTGAATACTTTCCTTGAACAGGGGAATCGAATTTTTTAAATCTGGTGAGCATCGAAATCAATAATCCCAATCTTCCCCCTTTGTTGCTTGATATAGTGCATCAAAACCTGCATTTGTGACAGAATGGTCGCCTCAAGTAAAAATAGGGATAAACCCTGACGATATTACCTTTTGAATGCATTCACTCATTTCTTTTTAATGCCTGCACATGCGAATAATGAATAAATTTGATCCGTATTTCCAAAATCTTTTATTTCAAACTGATTAAGGTTGATCAATTTATTGTTGCATACATCAAATAGGTATCCGTCTTCAACTCTATTCATTATTCCGCTAAAGTGCTCTGCGAATGCTGTCTGGGGCATATCTGGCTCCCGGCCATCCTCTTCCAGCTTCAGTATCGTAATTTAATCCTAAAAAATACCTAATTTAATCTTATCCATTGTTTCTCTAATTCAATTATTCCTTACAGAGTGAAAGCAAAGGGGTCAAACTCTTTGTTTGCAATTTTCCCATAGAAAATGGGGATTGACAGAGTTTACTATATGCCTTCCATCTTTCTTCTGTTGTGAAAAGCACTTAAAGTAGTATTCTTTAGCAAGTCAGTACTGTAGCAGTGCAGGTATAAGTGTCCTCCATCTTTTTTAAAACGCTCTATATCCATAGTCAATGGCATATGATTTTGCAAATTCTTGCTCGTCGGTCCAAATGCCATCCCAAACATTCTTTTCAATTTCAATTTTGCATAATTGGAGGCTTGAGTGTACTTTCTGTGCCGGAAGAATTAAGAAACTTATCAACTCCTGCAATTTCAAATAATTTTTCATCAAAGCGGTTCCTTCTCTTCTGTATCTAAAGAAAGTTCAATCGACATTCTCGCACCAGCTTCAATAAATGCGCTGGAAGGGCAATGCAGGTTGAGTCCAAGTTCCGGATACCCGGTATCAATAGCTCCCTTTGTCCTTAAATTCATAAACGTAAATGTCCTGGCTCCAATTCATGCCCTGGTAATTTCTCTTATATTATCAAGATAATAAAGATAGCCCTGAGTTAAAATTTGTTCCAAGCTTATTTCATCATAATCATACCCAAAAAGAATGGTAATAAAATCACGAGAGCTGTTAAACTTGCGATATCTAATTCTTGGCATGCAACAATCCTTCACACCCATATTTTCTACTGCCATTCTGTGAAAGAATTTTGCCCGCATAATCCATTACTTCAGGAAATCTTTCCTCAGAATTCTAATATGCTCCCTATATTCTTTCATTCTTTTTTCGAGCGAATCACTTCCAGGCAGAAGCTTATCTAATTCCTTTATTGCAGTACGGATTGGCTTTTTCGTCAAACTCGGGTGCAGTCAGCTGAAACATTTCTTTGGTGTATTCGTCATAAGAAATTTTCTCATTCATCAAAAAGCGAGTCCTTACAATTAAAGCCCTGATGTGTTCCTCCAAATACTGAGCACGTATCGAATCGTTTTCTTTAATAGGTGGTTCTATGTCCTTAATGTCTTGAAGAAGATGTTCTGAAGCATTTAAAATATCTTCTAAGCTCATATATGGTTTTTAGGTGCCGGTTTGTAAGGATATACTGATTTTCACGATCAATATACAAATCTTTTCTTTTTCCAGAAAATTGTATCGGCCATCCAGTAAACATCCCATACATCATGATATTGATGTTTCGTTAATGTTAATTCAACATATTTTTTGCAATTCTATCTAATCTTGTCATGATATTCTCTATGGTGAAACTCTTCCATAGCCTCCTTAAATGAATTAAAACAGTAGCATTTTGTTTTTCATTGTGAAACGGCATTTCTTATTATAAATTTTACCTTTCGTTTTTCAAATTGTCAATCACAAAACGATTTTAGGGAGCCCTTTTATGTTGCCTAATTTCTATTACTTATCTTGGTTTCGCTTCTATTATTAAAATAAAAATGGCTTTCGTGCATATTAGTAAGTATAAATTCCTCTGAAGCCCTGTAAAATCATGTGTTCACAGCTTTTTGATTTTCGATTAGGAAGTTGTATATCCAAACCGAACATACAAGATACACCATATCAATCATATTCTGTATATTTCGAAACCCATGTTTTTACGAATAATCAACTTGATTTTGTTGTTTGTTGCCTCAATCTCGCATTGCTCATGCCCAGTCGAATCGTATTGAGTATATGCTTTATGTCGTTTTATCTACGATACAGCTCCTTAAAGGCATCAATCCTGCTGGGCTTGCCCTCCACAACCACTTTGTTCAGCGCCGATTCGGCCTCGGCTGGGTCCTTTTTGATTTTTAACAAGAGACGAAGCGCATGAGATATGCACGATAAAGCCGAGGGTTGCTGTTTGCAATCATTTCAAGCTTTAACTGTTGTATCTCCGTTAGATTTTCAGGAGCCTTCCCAAGGGCATATGCGGAGTTTTTTTATTTCATCAGCAGACTTTGCTTCGCTGGCTTCCTTTGATGATGCGTCATCCTTGCGAGGGCGTCCTTTTGCCGCGAGGATTGGTGGGATTTCAAAGCCTTTGCTTTCACGCTTCACGCCACGTCGAACTTTATCCAGTGCATCCATTGCCCACTCGACTACATGGAATGGATCCACAGCGTTCACAGTCTGGTGTAATAACGTAATCGGTAATCCACCTGGCACCATCTCCGGTAACCACCTTGATGGAGGATAGCCGCTTCCTTTGTAGAGTTGTTGATAAAACTCCAGTACGGATTTGCCGTGGCCTGAGCAAACTTCAGACAACGGTATATTCGTGTCGTGTTAACATTACTGTGATATACTTGTGTCCCTTTACGATAGCTTGTTTCGTTTCGATGCCAATATATAACAAGTCCATTAAGACGACGATTGCGTTCCGCTCAATCTGTTGAGGGTACGCGAACACATTGCCAAACTGATCTTCCAGTCAATGCGCATATATGTAGATAAGAAAGGCCGCTATGGAAGATGAAGTATGGCAAGCCATCCAACAGTAAGATCAAAATCCTTGGTGAATCCACTGTCTGGATAAGCCCACGGAACATCAGCAACAAGAACGCCATGTTCAGGGCATTCTACGGTGTGTCCTGTATTCGATTTCAACAATGAGATGCCGCCCCAGTCCAGACCCCGCCATTTTTAGAGTTCGGCCTGGAAATCATAACGTTTGCATCGTCTATGGCAGACGGGACAGTCATCCCTCATACCAGCGATTAGGTCGAGCTTTTGTGGTAAGGTGATGGACACCGCTTCATCTGTAAAAAATCGTGTCCAGACAATTGCAGTCTTGACATCAAGTAACTTTTGCATATCGTATTAGTAGAAGCCATTTGGGTAACCTTTGTGTTGATGTTTCGTCACTACATTAAAGGAACACAGATGTTTTTCAATTGTTTTGAAAGAATATCTATCTGAGGCGGATTGATTACCCATCATTATGCATCATCGAAGCCTCATATGTTATTACAAATTGATAGTGGCAAAACCCATCTAAGAGAGATATGATACAGTTTGCTTTTTGAAAGAGAAATCTTTGAAAATTTAAGTGGCTCAATCACTTTTTTTATGGATAGGAAACTCAAGAACTGTCACCATGTTTGCTCCGATTTCTCTTGAATAAAGAGGATCTTCCTGTTAAATTGGTATTGCATCTTTGCACGGATGTAAACAACCCAATGAAAAGGAGATCCTCTGCCATGTACATTATATACGAAAAAAAAGCCTCGGGCAATGGTTTTGCACAATCTACGGATTTTTTAAAATTCCTTCCTGCCTTTACGGCTTTTTGCAATGAAAGATACCTCTGGAACCTCGCAATCAGGTCGTCGGGTCTTCTGTTTTGAAAGGACACTGGATGCCCGAAGAGGATCCGGTATGTTCCTGTGTTGAAAAAATAAACTTTTTTAAAAAAATGTATATATCAAATCTGGAACATCTGTTTACTTTTTGTTCGTTTATGGTAAACTGTTCGCAAAGGGGGAACAGGTGCAGCATATTCACCCCCGGCAGCGACCGTTCAGCGATCAAAAACGAAAAGGAGAAGTGTAATGTTAAAAGAACGAGGCAATTCTGGATTATATGAAGCGGAGACGGAACCAAAGGGGTATCAGTCAGGGAAATCTGCACTGCTGGCTCAAATCCACCTCGTGTGGGCGGACATCGAGAGCCTCGTCAGACAGGGAAGTTGCATCTGATTGGACCCCTCTTCCAAACTGATGGTCGTGGACCCTGCAGGAGGCTTTCAGCGAGTATTCCTGCGGGCAAGATGCCTGCTGCGCCTACGCGGAGGCAGGGGCACAGCACGTCCCCTGCGACCGGTTTTGGATGTCGTTGAAATTCCGGTTGTCGGCGGCCGCAGGCTCTCGATTCTCGCGGAAGATCGAGGACAGCTTCCCGGTTTCCGTCCGCGCTATGCCGCAGGCTGGATGCTCCGCGGGACGAAGCCTTTCTATGGATAGAACTTGATTCTTGTACAGCAGACCGAAAACCGCAAATAACGGAGATCGTCGTCGCCATGATCGACGGGTTTGAGAGGAAGCGACCGTTAAGACCTTTACCGCGCAGAGAACGGCCATGTGTCAGACTGCAGCCGGAGAACCATACGATGAGTCCGATCATCGTCAAGACGTCCGCATCATGGGCAAATTAAGGCGTACTTCAGCTAAACTTCTCCGCCCCTGTCAGCATGGGACAAAGTGCATAACGAAATCTGATTTCTATGCACTTTATGGCGCTCACCTATGAGCGCCGCTATCGCAATGCTTTTGTCGTTATTCCGGGAATATCGCATGGCGATATTTCCTACATAATAAAAAGAACTGTCCTGCAAACATGCGTGCTTTTTCATCACCGCTGTGGAGACAGTTTCTTTTTGTTATGCGGAAATATCACCGTGATGTGACATTTTTAAAATGACCGTAAAAGTGCCTTTTGTGAAGCGCGCAAGAATATCCGATGACCAATGGGACCAAGAGAGGTACGACGATGCACATCAGTGCGCCGGTGCAGAATGAATACACCAAAGTTTTCCTGATTGCAGGAGCGTTCAACGATCGGCATGTGACATCCATCGCGGAGACATGGAATCGCTGTCCTTCCAACATAACTGATCTTTTGCGCCGCCGTAGTGGAATGATGATGATACCAAGTGTTTCTGCGGATGACATTGTGCATAAATGAAATCGCGCCGGCAACCGCATGTCCCGCCTCAGTTATCATGCTCGGCGCAAGCGTATACCAGCCGAAGCCTGCGCTGACGGTTACCGCTTCGCCGACCGTCAGCGGCGCGAGAGTAACCCATACAGCACGCCCGCGAGCAAACTGCCCGCCACAGCGCGAACGGGAAGAACAATACCCGAAAGCCAATCGTCTTCAGATTTTCTACCACGGTTCCCGAAAGCCCCATGCTGAAGCCGACCAGACCAAGCAGGATACAAATGCCCGCAGTCAACCAACTGCCGGACATATCCTGAAACACCGCAGGTCGGAGAAGAAGCGCGGCACGACATAATATCCGCCCAGCATGCCGATGAGATAACAAAAGTCAATCAGCAGGGTCGTTCTTGGCACCGAGCCATGTTCCGCTCCTCGGCCGTTTCAACCTCGGCTGTCTTGCTTCCTCAAAAGCTTCGACGGCGGATACCGCATTCTCCGCGGCGATTTCCACTTCCTCCGCGATCTCTGACACTGCAAAGAACATCTTTCTCAGCCGTTGTTGTCACACAGCTTTTTTCGCGTACGACCGGCACTGCGTGGCGATCAATTCCGACAATCTTGCGTGTCACAAACACAGCCAGCATGCTTTGCCGCCCACCGTCAACAGTGTAATCAAACGGACTGCGGCCCGATGGTTCCGAGATTCGATGTAACCTCTTCATTCGCTCCATGCGCTGACCCCATCACGCAAACGAGCAGATAGATTACAAGATTCAATGCCTGGTCAATAAAAGAAAATTTTTTTCCGCGTATCCGCGCACTTTGAGGCCGCCGCGTAGCAGATAAGCATAATCGTCCAATATAATATTAACAATAGCATGTTGTTCCCTCGAATTTCATGATGCTTTAGAGTTACAGGTTAATCATGATCGGCACCATGATCGGCACTAAAAAGCTCATTGTCACGCCGGTCACAAACCCGTAGGTAACCGCTTTGCCATGGGTCGCGCGGTTGACGATCGGCAGGCAGACGTCCATCGCCGGCGCTCCCGGGATGCAGGCAGCTTCAATATAACCGATCTTTTCGGCGATCAGCGGCGAAAGCAGGATGCTGAAGATTTCCCGCATGACATTATGTAAAAAGGAGATCGCGCTCGCGGTTAAATAGCCGGCTTCCATGATGATGCCCGGCGCCAGCGAATACCAGCCAAAGCCCGCGCCGATCGCCAAAGATTCCTGCAGGCTCAGTTTGAATAAAAGACCACAAACTGCCGATCCGATCAACGTACCGATGATGCAGACAAATGGAAAACCAAAATACGCAGTCCCGCTTCCTCATCATCGTCAACACCGTTCCCTCCCAGGCCAAGATCCAGTCCGACGAATACCATCAGAATGCACAGCCCGATCTTGATGCCAAGGCTCGCCGCATGATCAAAGACCGCGATATTTTCTCCGAACAGCGGTCTGGCAACCAGATAGCCGAGTGCCATGCCGATGATGACAGAGCAAAGAATAATCAGCGTCATTTATTGATGCCATGCTTTTTCGGCTTCGACTTCCGCTTCCTCCTCCATAGCGGCTTCCGTAAGCGCGTCGCAGTGCAGAGCGGCGATTTTTGCGTCCTTCGTAAAAGCCAAGCGCTTTTCGCGCAAAGAAAAGGCAAAGCAGTGAGCCAATCATCATCGCGATGGTCATGGCAAAGGCGAAAGCTAGTCCAATCGTTCCTAAATTATCGATGATTTCTCGTTCGCGCCCATGCGCGCGCCCATCAGTACCACCAACAGCACAATGGCCATGGTCTGTACGGTTCCCGTCCAGCCAGCCGGTCTCGATACGCCCGCACCTTCTTCGCCGACAATCCCGTCAACAATGATGCTGATGTACAAAATAATGTCCGTCATAGTCTTTTCTTCTTTAATTCTTCAATTCACTCCTCTAAACTTCCTCAGACCCCATCACAAGCTGATGGTCTGATTCTGCCCGTTCTTTCCTATTTTACTCTATTCTTCCGCGAATGTCACCCTTATTTTCAAAGAATCTATACTTCTTTTTACATGCGCATCGCTTGTGTCATCAGCGGAATCGTGATAGAATAAAAAAAAAATCAATTCCGTTTTTTCCAAACGGAGGACAAAGTACGCATAACGAAATCGAGATTTCTATGTGCGCATGGCGCTCATGGATGGACGCCGCTCCGCAAGGTGCTTTTGTCGTTATTTCCTACATACTAATAAAGGAGGTACTCTGCAATGCTTTGCATGAAGTTAGTTTCAAATCTTTTTAATGAACGGGATACTGTTTACGGCTGGATTTACGTACCTGCGTGCGAACCAAAGGGCATCGTACAGCTGATTCACGGATTCCGGCGAACATTCCCGCCGCTATTTCCATCTAATTGTCCGGTTGATGGAGGCCGGTTATATCGTTGCCGCCGATGACCACGTCGGTCATGGCAAGACTGCGCTCGAAAAACAACACCTGGGGGCGACTGGGGCAATCAGGGCTTCCATACGATGATGGAGGACGAGCACCAGCTCAAAAGCGCTTGTCAGCGAGCTTTATCCAAACCTTCCGTACTTCCTTTACGGTCACAGCATGGGCTCCATGATCGCGCGCGACTTTATGACCAAGTACGGCGAGGAACTGACGGGCGCGACCATCTGCGGCACCGCGGTGTTTTTCCCGATTGCGGAGGAGACCATTGCCAAAATCGACAGACTGATCGATGAGGGGCAAAGGTGATCTTTTGCGGATCCGATTTGGGCGGTGAGTCGCTCGGCTGGATGTGCGGACAATTGCGGCGAGATCAAGATCGGCAATGAGTGGATTTTGCCATGACCCTACGTTACGTACAGCAGGATCACGCGGCGGACCCGTTTGACGCGTTCACCAAACCGACTACCAACCGTTCTATGAAATACTTTGTGGAGATGATTAAGTCCATCGAAGGGAAAAGAATGGGCCGCCAAGGTTCCGACAGATCTTCCGATCTACAACATCGCCGGCGACCAGGATCCGGTCGGCATGTACGGCGAGGGCGTTTATCAGTATCCAACTGGCTGGCCGAAACCGGTCACGAGATGTGACGACCGAACTCTATACCGGATTCCGTCATGAGATCCACAACTATGCGGAGATCAAAGATGACGTCGCAGACGGCATCATCGAATTCATGGATGAAGTACTGGCTGAGGGGCAGATTGACTAAGCTCTGCCTCCTATCGATTTTTCCCCGGCCCCTGCATAGAGGCCCGGGGATTTTTTTTATTATGTAAGAAATATCGTTTGCGATATTTCGGAATATCGACAAAAGCACCTTGCGAAGCGGGGCTGTCGCATTAACGGACGCGACCCTCTTTCTTTAAGGGTTAGCCTATGAAATAAGACGGAATTTTGCTCCGCCTTTTCTTCATTTTGTGTACTACAAATAAGAACCGCACCTGCCGTTCTTCTGCGTTTCCATCATTTTTTTGTTTTTAAATTATGCAGCTTCTGTTTCGTCCTCTTTCAGCTCATAAAGGTGCAGATCAAGCTTGTCGTTTTGGATCCGGCTGTGAAGCCAACCAAGGTTGTGGGCCATCGCATACAAAATATATTCTGCAAATACATTTTCATTTCTTTGCAAAGGAACCTCGTAAATCCGCTGTCTCCTTTAATATCTGCAAAGCCGCCTTCTGCCTGAATGCTCCGATTCATGCGAAGTTTCTTGCCTTCTTCGGAATGGATCCTGCGGTATTCCTCTTCTCTGAGTTCTTCAAACAATCTTGAAACGGTTAGCTTTTTGTAGCGCTCTTCT
>VOFB01003520.1_pt1 | contig 24312 bp, 41 predicted proteins | sample 5384141 | NCBI WGS metagenome assembly VOFB01 (sample SAMN12384721, study PRJNA508395) | human gut metagenome | isolation source: healthy gut A | host: Homo sapiens | reverse complement strand
TGCTCAAATTCTGGGCATCGGAGGAGCACCGCATATATCCTTGTAAAAAAGCACTTCAAAATCGTGCAGGTGGTAACGCCATGCACACGCATTTCCAACAGTCGTGGTGGCTTGGCTCCTGATCGGAGGAAGAACGATATGGCATCTATAATCAAGCGAAAGAAAAACTATTCCGTTGTTTACAACTATGTGGATGAAAACGGAGAAACCAAACAAAAGTGGGGAAACCTGGGAAAATCAGCAGCACACGGGAACTTTTCTCCCTGCCAAGCAATCAGACAATCACCGAGTTCCTTTATGACTTCGTATCTCTTTACGGAGAAAAAAAAAGAAATGGGGTGTGTCTATGTATGACAGCCAAACAGCGCTGATTGCGAACTATATCAATCCGATCATCGGTGATATGGAGGTACAGGCGGTTACACCCCGTGCGGTTGATGGTTATATCCAGACATTGCAGAAAACCAAGTCGGTGTCTACCAAGACCAGAAAGGCCGTTACCACCTATGTCAGTGACAAGACCATTGAAAAGATCATCAAGCTCCTGCGGTGTGCGTTTAAGCAGGCGGTACGCTGGGAAATCATTGCAAGAAATCCCTTTGACAATGTGATCCTCCCGAAAACGGAGTATGCGAAACGGGATATCTGGACGGCGGATATGATCCGCCTTGCCCTGGACAAATGCACGGACAGCAAGCTCTATGTGGCAATGAACCTTTCCTTTGCCTGCTCTCTGCGTATGGGTGAAATCCTGGGGCTGACCTGGGAGAACGTCCATATTTCCGATGAAGATATTGCGGCGGATAATGCCTATGTCTACATCGACAAGGAGCTGACACGGGCTTCCAAACGGGCGATTGAAACGCTGGGCGAGAAGGATATCTATTACATCTTCACTCCGCTCATGCCGAACACCAGCACAAGAATTATTCTGAAAAAGCCGAAAACCGATTCCAGTATCCGCAAGGTGTGGCTGCCGAAAACGCTTGCCTACATTCTGCGGGAGTGGAAGAAGTCCCAGGACGAGCTGAGAAGTTTCCTGGGAGACGAGTATCAGGACTTCGATCTGGTGGTGGCACTTCCCAATGGACGGCCCTGCGAGGATCGGATCATCCTCAAAGAGTTTGCAAAGCTCCGTGAGGACGCAGGACTGCCGAAGGTGGTCTTTCATTCTCTCCGTCATTCCAGTACCACCTACAAGCTGAAACTGAACCACGGCGATCTGAAAGCCACCCAGGGCGATACAGGCCATGCCGAGATCGACATGATAACCAGTATCTATGCTCACATTCTGGACGAGGATAGAAAGGTCAATGCTCAGAAATTTGAGACTGCCTTCTATGCCAAGCCTGATCTTCGCAATGTCCGTCCGCCGGAGGAACCGGCAAAATCGGAGCCTGCGACCCTGAACCTTGAAAGCCTTGTGGGGCAGCTTCAGAAGTCGCCGGAGCTGGCAAGTGCGCTCGCAGCCCTGATAGCAGCGCAAGCCCCGGCAAAGTGATCCGAAAAATCGAATTAGCAAAACGCAGAATTTTCTTAGCAAATTTCTGAAAAGCGTTCGAGTCCAATTAGCAAATATACATCATGCGGCGTATAAAAATCTCTCGGTAACGGAAGTGAAATTACCGGGAGAAGGAGGAACAAAAAAACGCTGCAAACCCCGAAAAAAGGCTTGCAGCGGTGCTTTCTGGCGTCCCAGAGAGGATTTGAACCTCCGACCCCACGCTTAGGAGGCGTGTGCTCTATCCAACTGAGCTACTGAGACATTTTAAAGATTTATTCAATTTTTCACTGCTCGAAGGAATCGAACAATCTGCCGCTTAGCTCGATGAGATGGATCAGGCCGGCTATCACTGATTGAGTGCTGGGGCGGTGCGACCTTTGATTCCTGCCTGCGCTATCTGCATGAGGATCCGTGGGAGCGTTTGCGCAAGATCAAATCTCACATGAAGAACACCAAGCTGCAGATGCTGCTGCGCGGTCAGAACCTGCTCGGCTATCACCATTATTCGGATGATACCGTGCGCCGTTTTGTCCGCAAGAGCATCGAGAACGGCATGGATATCATCCGTATTTTCGATGCGCTGAACGATCTGCGCAACATCGAGACCGCTGTGGACGAATGTCTCAAGGCAGGCGGCCATGCACAGGGCTGTATCTGCTATACGCTGAGTCCGATCCACAATCTGGAGATGTTCGTTTCGCTTGGCAGGCAGATCGAAGCCATGGGCTGCAACTCGCTGTGCATTAAGGATATGGCGGGCATTATGTCTCCGCAGGAGTGCTATGACCTGGTTACCGCACTCAAGCAGAACATCAAAATTCCGGTTTATGTGCATACACGCGACTACCGGTCTGGGTTATATGACTTATCTGAAGGCAGCGGAAGCCGGTGCGGACGGCATCGACTGTGCGACCTCGTGCATGTCGGGCGGCACCAGCCAGCCGGCAACCGAGTCCATGGTCTACGCGCTGCAGCAGATGGGCTTCGACTGCGGCGTGGATGCTCACGAGCTGAACAGGATCAACGAATTTTTCATTCCGGTTAAGGATAAGTTCTCTGCAAACGGCACCTTTGACCCGTACGTTCTGTCCACCAAGACGGATGCGCTCATCTACCAGATTCCGGGCGGCATGCTGTCCAACCTGGTGGCACAGCTGAAGGCACAGAACGCAATCGACCGTCTCGATGAGGTACTCGCCGAAACACCGCGCGTGCGTGCCGATATGGGTTATCCGCCGCTGGTAACGCCGCTTTCGCAGATGGTCGGCGTACAGGCAACGGTCAACGTTCTCCTCGGCGGCCGTTACAAGTCGATCGGCAAGGAGATCAAGAGCTACATCCGCGGCGAATACGGTAAGGCACCGGGCGAAGTCAATCCCGAACTCGCCAAGCAGGTGCTCGGTGACGAGCAGCCGATGACCGGCCGTTTTGCCGATACGCTCGAGCCGGAATTTCCGGCGGCACGCGAGCATCTCGGCACGCATGCCCGCAGTGAAGAGGACGTCCTGTCCTATATCGCATTCCCGCAGCAGGCAGAGCAGTTCTTTGAGCGCCGGGAGCAGACCTTCACCGCAAGCTATTCGTTCAAGGAGGTTAAGTGAGCATGGTACACGATCCGATCAGCGTACTGGACGCGCTCATGATCGCCCTGTCTGGTATCGTTATTGTATTTTTTTGATGCTGGCACTTCTCTGGGGTGTCATCGCTGTTATTTCCCGTGTGATGGGCGTGCTCGAAAAGCACACCGCGCATCCGGCTTCGGTCAGTGCAGCGGCTCCGGCGGCTGCGGCTCCGGCAGCAGCACCTGCACCGGTTCCGCAGGTCAAGCTGGAAGGCGTCAGCGAGGTGGAGGCGGCTTGCGTTATGGCTATTGTCAGCCACGAAACGGGCATTCCGCTCGATCAGCTTGTATTTAAGTCCATCAAGGCGGTTTAAGGGGAGAAAGAAACATGAAATATCAGGTATCGCTTAACGGCAAGCAGTTTGAAGTAGAAGTAGAAAAGGGATCGGTAAGCGCAGTACCGACCGGCGCGGCTCCCGCACCGGCACCGGCTGCAGCAGCACCGGCACCCGCGGCGGCGCCGGCTCCGGCAGCAGCACCCGCAGCAGCGCCTGCGGGCGGCGAGACCGTCGCAGCGCCCATGCCGGGCACCATTCTGGATATCCGATGCACGGCAGGTCAGGCCGTTAAGAGCGGCGATGTGCTGTTCATTCTCGAGGCCATGAAGATGGAGAATGAGATCTGCGCACCGCATGACGGCACGGTCGGCACTGTCTGCGTACAGAAGGGCGCTTCCGTACAGACCGGCGCAGCACTCTGCACGATGTAACGGGAGGCGCGTACTATGCAATTTTCGTTTTCGGTGCATTAGGCAGCATTCTGGCAAGCTCGGGCTTCGCGTCCTTTGCGGAGGACCCGCGCAGCCTGATCATGATCATCATTGCATGCGTGCTGCTGTACATGGGTATCGGCAAAAAGTTTGAGCCGCTGCTGCTCGTTCCGATCGCATTCGGCATGCTGCTGGCCAACCTGCCGCTGACCGGCCTGCTCAACGCACCGGTTGACGGTTCCAGTCCCGGTATGCTGTGGGTGTTCTATCAGGGCGTCCAGCATGCGATCTATCCGTCCATCATCTTCCTCGGCATCGGTGCCATGACCGACTTCGGCCCGCTGATCGCGCGTCCGTCCTCGCTGCTGCTGGGGTGCAGCGGCACAGCTCGGCATCTTCTCCGCATTTCTGCTCGCGCTTGTGCTCGGCTTCCCGGGCAAGGTTGCGGCAGCCATCGCCATCATCGGCGGTGCGGACGGCCCGACCTCCATTCTGGTCGCATCCCGTCTGGCAGCGGATTATCTGCCCGCCATCGCTATTGCGGCGTACTCGTATATGGCGCTCATACCGCCTATCCAGCCGCCGATCATGCGTCTGCTGACCACCAAGAAGGAGCGCGAGGTCAAGATGGAGCAGCTGCGTCAGGTCTCAAGACCGAGAAGATCGTATTCCCGATCGCAGTTGCCATCATCGTTATCCTGCTGATTCCGGATACCGCTCCGCTGATCGGCATGCTCATGCTGGGCAATCTGCTGCGTGAGTGCGGCGTAACCGATCGCCTGAGCGACACCGCGCAGAACGCGCTGTGCAACATCGTCACCATCTTCCTCGGTCTGTCGGTAGGCTGCAAGGCGATTGCGTCCACCTTCCTGACCTGGGAGACCATCAAGATCATCATCCTCGGCCTGATCGCGTTCACGTTCTCGACCGTCGGCGGCGTGCTGTTCGGCAAGGTTATGTACAAGGTGACCGGCGGCAAGGTAAACCCGCTGATCGGCTCTGCCGGTGTATCCGCCGTACCGATGGCAGCCCGCGTTTCGCAGGTTGAGGCCAGAAGGCCAATCCGGCAAACTTCCTGCTCATGCACGCTATGGGCCCGAACGTAGCCGGTGTTATCGGCTCCGCTGTTGCCGCAGGCTTTGTCCTCAAGGTATTCGGCGCGTAAGTGCAAAGCAAAAAGAACCCGGAATGCTTCGGGTTCTTTTTTACGCTTTTGGTTGAGAAGAATTGAAAATAATGGCCGTCTATTTGTAACGGTATGCACACGATATCCCAGGTAGAGCACATTGTGCTCCACGCAAAGGTAAAACATCACGCTAATTCTACATTTTCTATTTTCCATTCTCAATTTTTTATGCTTTCTTGACAATTTATGTCGCCCTGTTTTATAATAAATGCAAAGAAACGAACGGGTGGTCACTTTATTGTGCAGGTACTAAAAGACGAACTTCGACACAAAAATTCTGCTCGAATCCGAGCATTTATTCCTGCAGCGCGGGTACGACCGCACCTCACTGCAGATGATCGCGGACAAGGTAAATATCAGCAAGAGCAAACCTCTACCACTACTTCAAAAACAAGGAGGAGCTGTTCTACGAGCTGACCGACAGCGCTGCAGACGGCCTGAAGCGCATGATCCTGCGCTTTCGCAGCATGCGGTTTGACCTGAACATGGACGCGCAGGAATTCCGGATGCTGCTCACCGAGGAGGTACTCTCACTGCTGCTGGCGGAGAAATACGGCCTTCTTCTTATCATGGAGCAGGCCAACGGCACTCGATATGAAAACCTGCGGCCGGTAATGATTGAGCTGATTGCGTCCAAGATCGTGCCCATGCTGGCTGACGAGGAGAACAGCCCGATGATGGCGCAGATCATGGCACGCAATCTGGTGGACGGGACGGTACATATCCTTAAGAACCGCGTTCGCCCGAGCGAGGTCCGTGCCGGACTGAATCAGCTGATCACCTATCACAACAGGGATGCACCGCTGCAATAGCAGCGCTGAGGCTGTCGCGAAACTACAGTTTCGCCGACAAGCAGGAACGGACCGTGGGCCGTTCAAAGTCGTCGAAAGTTCCTATACAGAAACTTTCTCCCTCCAGAAGTTCCCTTGCGCGGCTTCAAAAATGGCGCTGATACATGCTCACCTTTTTGAGCATTTGCAGAGCAAATGCTGTTTCATGCGCGCTGCCGCGCGAAATGCTGACTATACGACTTTTTTTTGACAGACTGCGCGCTGCAATAGCAGCGCTTTTCTTTACCCGAAAACAGAACGGACACGTTCTAACCGTCTCCCGAATCCACATACACTGTCACAGATGAAACCTCATCAGGCAGGAGGGAAACAGCGGTGAAGGGCTTACCGGAGGAGCGCACGATCCGTCTGGCGCAGTACATGATCGAGCAGAAGGCCACCGTGCGGCAGACTGCAGCACGGTTCGGAATATCCAAGTCAACCGTACATAAGGATATCACAACGCGCCTGCAAAAGCTGAATACCGAGCTGTATGAGCGCGTACAGACCGTTCTGCAGGTGAACAAGCAGGAGCGGCATATACGCGGCGGCAGAGCAACACAGGCGAAATACCGCGCCGAAGCGGCGCAGCGACGCGGTGAAAAATAAAAAACCGACTTTCCAAGCGGAAAGTCGGCAAACAGAAGCAGCGTGACAGTGTTGCTGTATAAAGGCTTAAAGCAGACCGAGCTCATGCGCGCAATCGCTGCAGACATTCTTACCCTTGAAGTGGATAATGTCCTTTGCGTTACCGCAGAATACGCAGGACGGCTCGTACTTCTTGAGGACGATATGATCGCCGTCAACGTAGATTTCCAGAGCGTCCTTTACTTCGATGCCCATAGTGCGCGCAGCTCAATCGGGAGCACGATGCGACCAAGTTCATCAACCTTACGAACAATACCGGTGGATTTCATTTTCAACACACTCCATTTCTTTATCATAAAATGTATTACCAAATCCCACTCACTCGGGATGTTGGACGGAAGGGGGGAACACGATATGCTGTCCGTTATCTGGACGGTGTTCCTTTGTATGGCGCTGCTATGCGGTGCGGTCACGGGCAGGCTGGCAGAGGTTACGGCAGCGGTACCCACAGGGGCTGCGGGAAGCGATCACGCTGGCGATCAGTATCACCGGGCTGATGTGTTTCTGGAGCGGTGTGATGGAGCTGCTGCAGGCTTCCGGACTGGCAGAGCGGCTGTCCCGTCTGATGGCTCCTGTTCTGCGTCCCTTGTTCGGAAGCGCATCGCAGGATAAACAGGCGATGGAAGCAGTAAGCGCCAATGTAACGGCAAATTTGCTGGGGTTATCCAACGCGGCAACGCCGTTGGGATTGCGTGCGTCAGAGCGGCTGTATGTTCTTGCAGGGCGACGCGGAGCGCCGGATACCGTGCTGACGCTGATCGTGCTGAACGCAACCTCAATTCAGCTGATTCCGTCTACGGTGGCGGCGGTTCGTGCGGCTTGCGGAGCACACGCGCCATTTGATATTATGCTGCCGGTGTGGGGAGCTTCTGCGGCTTCCGTTGCGGCGGTGCTGCTCAGCAGCAAGCTGCTGCGTCCTTTTTTCCGGATGGGGAATAGCGGGACAGGTAAGTGCGCCTTACAAGTAGTATTATCACACATGAAAAGCAAGAAATTTGTCGAATAAGCAAACAATTCTCAAAAATTTCCAAACGAGGGAAATAATACAAGGAGGGAGATTGTTGCAGATTTTGCAGAACGCGCTCATTCCGGCACTTTGGCGGGAATCAGCCTGTATGCGCTGTGCAAAGGCGTGGACGTATTTCCAACTTTTCTGCGCGGTGCAGCCGTCGGTTTGAAAACCGCGGTGCAGATACTGCCTGTTATGGTCGGGATGCTGACAGTCGTGTTCATGCTGCGCGCCTCAGGTGCCGTTGATATTGCGGCAAGCGTGCTCGCGCCCCGCACTGCGTATACTGGGCATACCGAAAGAATGCACAGCCCTGACCCTGCTGAAGCCGATCAGCGGAGGAGGAGGACTGGCGATGGGCAGTGAAATTATACGACGCTGCGGACCGGACAGCTATGCCGGACGCGTGGCCGCAGTGATGCTGGGAGCCTCGAAACCAGCCTGTACACAATCAGCGTGTACAGCGGGCACCTTGGTTTAAACCGAACCAGATATGCTGTATTTGCGGCATTGTGCGGTGATCTGGCAGCATTTACCGCCTCTGCAGCATTGGTTAGAATATATTTCCATACAGTTAATATTATATCGTGTATGTTAAAAATTACCATAGCTTATGTCAAAAATTAGCGAATTAAATAAACATTACTTGTATTCTTTGTGCAATATGCAAAAAATACAGGCTGAGAAAATAAAAAGCATCTATGCCGAAGCACAGATGCTTTTCATATTGCAAAGCGATTACTTCTTTACGATTTCCTTGCCGAAAGGACCATCATAGTCGAAGCCCTTGCCGGTCTTAACGCCCAGCCAGCCGGCACGAACCATCTGACGCATCAGCGGATGCGGACGGTACTTCGGGTCGCCGGTCTCGCGGTACAGCGTCTCCATGATTGCGAGGTTTACATCGTGGCCAACAAGGTCAGCGGTGTGCAGCGGGCCGGACTTCATGCCTGCGCCAAGCTGCATAGCAACGTCGACATCAGCAGGGGGAAGCGATGCCGTCAGCAACGATACCCATTGCCTCGTTCATCATCGGGATCAGGATGCGGTTTACAACGAAACCGGGACCTTCCTTAACGGCAATCGGGGTCTTGCCCAGGGATGCCATCAGGTCAAATGCGGTCTGGAAGGTTTCGTCCGAAGTCTGGATCGCGCGGGTAACCTCAACCAGCTTCATAACCGGAGCCGGGTTGAAGAAGTGGCAGCCGATGAACTTGTCCGAACGGTGCGGGATGCAGGCAGCCATCTCGGTGATGGACAGACCGGAAGTGTTGGAAGCGAAGATGGTGTGAGCAGGGCAGATCTTGTCCAGATCTTCCAGCAGGTCCTTCTTCAGATCCATGCGCTCCAGGATAACTTCCATGACGAAGTCAGCATTGGCAGCGTCCTTGCGGTCAACCGAGGTCTTGAGGAAGCGAGCAGCTCGTCCTTGCGCTCTGCGGTCATCTTGCCCTTGCTTACGAGGAACTCGTAATCGTGTGTGATAACGGTCTTGCCGCGCTCGGTGAACTCCGGCTTGATGTCGATCATGGTAACGTCATGACCTGCGTTCAGGAATACCTCAGTGATGCGTGCGCCCATGTTGCCAGCGCCGAATACACAAACTTTCATGCTAAAATTAACCTCTCTCTCACTCTTTGCGGATGGATGAACAGGTATTGCGAATATTGATTAGTCAAAACCGCACAATCCGGTTTTGAATTGTGCGGTTCTGCTGTATCAATGCTTACTTATTCTTGAATTCCTTAGCCGGCTTGTCGCGGTTCTTGTCCAGGAAGTAAGCCATGCCGTACTTCTGATCCTCGGTTGCAAAGCACTGGCCGAAGCAGTTGCCCTCGAACTTCAGGGCCGAGTTCAGGTCGGTCTGCATGCCGACGTTGACCGCTTCCTTGACCAGAGCGACAGCGATCGGGGCCTGAGCAGCGATCTCCTCGGCCAGCTTTACAGCCTCGTCCATCAGGCTCTCCAGCGGGTATACGTAGTTGACCAGACCCATGTCCAGAGCGTCCTGTGCGGTGTAGTTAGCGCGGCAGTGTACAGCATTTCCTTAGCCTTGCCTGCGCCTACGAAGCGAGCCAGACGCTGGGTGCCGCCGCAGCCCGGGGTGATGCCCAGACCAACTTCAGGCTGACCGAAGGAAGCGTTCTCGGAAGGAGACGGATGTCGCAGGACATAGCCAGCTCGCAGCCGCCGCCGAGGCAGAAGCCGTTGATGGCAGCGATAACCGGACGCTTGAAGTTCTCAATCTTCCAGCAAACGCGGTGGGACTCGTTGCCGAACAGCTTGCCCTCTGCACAGGTCTTGGTAGCCATCTCGGAGATGTCAGCGCCTGCAACGAAGGAGTTAACGGTCTTGCCCTTCTTGTTAACGGTGGAAGAACCGGTCAGAACTACTGCATAAACGTTGTCCAGATCCTTAGCCAGCTCGTCGAATGCCTCTTCCAGCTGTGCGTACATGTCGGTGGACAGAGCGTTCATAGCCTTCATGTGCTCGATCTTAACGATCGCAACATGACCCTTTTTTCGATTACTACGTCAGTCATTTTAAGACTTCCTTTCAGAATATGTGCTATGAGCGTAAAACGCTCAAAAGCAATCTCCGTTCGGAGATTACCAAACATCAAAGGATGTTTGCAGTCAAAATAGAACAGAAGCGAGCTTCTGTTCGTAAAAAAACCCGCGACATGCGCGTGGGTTTTACACCCCGACCCAACCGCCCAGGGCGGCGTCGTTCGGGTATCAAAATCAGTTTCTACGGAACTGATTTTGGGTATATAGAGGTTTGATACCCCCTACAGCGTTAGCGTTACTTGCAGAGCTCGTCGCGCTCAACGATGATAGCTTCGCCCATACCGCCGCCGATGCACATGGTAGCCAGACCGATGGTCAGGTCGCGCTTGATCATTTCGTAGATCAGGGTGGTGGTGATGCGGCAGCCGGCTGCACCGATCGGGTGACCCAGAGCGATTGCGCCGCCGTTTACGTTAACCTTGTCCATATCAAAGCCAAGCTCACGGTTAACAGCAGCAGCCTGTGCAGCAAATGCCTCGTTGGACTCGATCAGGTCGAGGTCAGCAACGGTCAGACCTGCGCGGGACAGAGCCTGACGAGGTGGACTCGATCGGACCTACGCCCATGATGGACGGATCGCAGCCTACAGGAGCCCCAGGCACGAACCTTAGCCAGCGGCTTGAGACCGTTTGCCTTAACGAACTCCTCGGAAGCGATGATCATTGCAGCGCCTGCATCGTTGATGCCGGAAGCGTTGCCTGCGGTTACGGTGCCGCCGTCCTTCTTGAACGCCGGACGCAGCTTGCCGAGGATCTCCAGAGTGGTGTTCGGCTTTACATGCTCGTCGGTATCAAATACAATGGTCTCCTTCTTTTTCTTGACCTCAATCGGAACGATTTCGTCCTTAAAGCGGCCGTTAGCGATGGCAGCAGCTGCCTTCTGCTGGGAAGCGAGAGCGATCTCGTCCTGCATCTCGCGGGTGATGCCGTACTTTTCAGCTACGTTTTCTGCAGTGATGCCCATGTGGTACTGGTTGAATACATCAAATACGCCGTCGTATACCATCATGTCAACCAGCTTCTTATCGCCCATGCGAGCACCCCAGCGGGTATCGCGGGAGATGTACGGAGCACCGGACATAGACTCGCAGCCGCCTACCAGCATCATCTTGTTCTCACCGGAACGGATGATCTGGGTGCCGAGGAGATGGCACGCATGGAGGAAGCGCAAACCTTGTTCAGGGTCATAGCCGGGGTGGTGATCGGCAGACCGGACTTCAGGCAAACCTGACGTGCTACGTTCTGGCCTACGCCGCCCTGCAGTACCTGACCGAACAGAACCTCGTCGATTGCTTCCTTGTCAACGCCTGCACGCTCGATAGCTGCCTTTGCAGCAGCGGTGCCAAGCTCGGAGGAGTGTACATCGCGGAGGTGCCGCCGTAAGTGCCGATTGCAGTACGGGCAGCGGAACAGATGTAAACGTTCATTTAGCTGTTTCTCCTTTTCTACTGATGCGGCGAAAAAACTATGCCGCCGCATGGTGATGGAAACTCGATTTTCTTGAGTTCGTTAATATTTTATCAAACCATTCGGCAGAATGCAAGGGAAACTGGTCGATTCTGTAAAATTATATGAAAAGACCGGTTTCCGTTTGCATAATCTGCACAAATAGAATTGATCAGTCGTTAGCCAGACCCATCAGCTCGTCACGGAAGATGCGAGCGTCCATGGTCTTGATCTCGTCAGCCATCTTCGGAACGAATTCCATCTGGTCGAGGATCTGGGTCTGCAGGTCGATGCCCGGAGCGATCTCGGTCAGGGTAACGCCCTTCCGGACGCAGCTCAAATACGCAGCGCTCGGTGATGTACAGAACCGGCTGATGTACCTCGTTAGCGTAATCACCGGAGAAGGTGATCTGCTCTACCTTGTTGACGAACTTCTTCTTGGCACCCTCCTGGGTGATGACCAGCTTGCCGTCCTTGCACTCGGTCTTGAGGCCCTTGGCGGTAAAGGTGCCGCAGTAAACAACCTTCTTGGCGTTCTGGGTAATGTCGATGAAGCCGCCGGCGCCGGCCAGACGGGTGCCGAACTTGGAGACGTTCAGGTCGCCGTTGGGAGCGGTCTCGGCCAGGCCCAGGAAGGCCACGTCCAGGCCGCCGCCCTGATAGAAGTCGAACTGGACGTTGTGCGGGATGATGCACTGTGCGTTAGCAGCAGCGCCGAACTGGGTGCCGCCGTAGGGCACACCGGCGATGGAGCCGGCTTCCACGGTCAGAGTCATCTTGTTGGAGATGCCCTCCTCAGCGCAGACGTTGGCGATCTTCTCCGGAGCGCCGGTGCCCAGGTTCACGATGGCGTCCTGAGGCAGCTCCATGGCGGCCCGGCGGGCGATGATCTTCTTGGCGTCCAGGGGGATGGGGGGGATCTCGTCCACGGGGATGCGGAACTCGCCGGTCAGGCTGCCGTCATAGGGCATGCCGAGGCACTGCATGTTCTCCTCCTCGGTGCCGACTACAACAGAGTCAACATAGATGCCCGGGATAGCAACCAGCTTCGGGTCCAGAGAGCCGCCCTGTACGATCTTCTCAACCTGAACGATTACCTTGCCGCCGGAGTTCTTGCAGGCCTGAGCCATAGCAGTTACGTCCAGAGGACCGATCTCGCGGTGGACGGTGCAGTTGCCGTATTCATCGCAGTAGGAAGCACGCAGGAATACAACGTTGATCGGGAAGCCCTTGTACAGCAGGCGCTCCTGACCCTCGATGTTAACGATCTTTACCAGATCTTCCTTGGTAACGTCGTTCAGCTTGCCGCCGCCGTTGCGCGGGTCAGCGAAGGTGTTCAGGCCAACGTGGGTGATGGTGCCGATGTTGTGGGCGGCGATGTCGCGGTACATGTGGGTGATAACGCCCTGCGGCAGGTTGTAAGCCTCGATCTTGTTGTTCAGGGCCAGATCGCCGAGCTTCGGGCCCGGTCCCAGTGGCCGCCGATAACGCTTAACCATGCCTTCATGGCCGTAGTGGTCGCCGCCGGTGCCGTCCCGGTGGCCCTGACCGGCTGCAAAGAACAGAGTCAGGTTCTGCGGGTGGCCGGTCTCAAGAAAACGCTTCTCGAGAGCCTTGGAAAGGGTCTCCGGGCAAGCACAGGATACGAAACCGCCGGTAGCAATGGTATCGCCGTCCTGAACCTTCAGAGCAGCTTCCTCCGGGGTGATGATGCTTACTTTCTTCATGTTTATCAATCCTCCTGATAATAGTGCGACCGGTTTTACAGTGGTCACGCCTGTGACGTGAAAGACCTGATTCTATCTATCGCCTGCGGAATCTCATCCGCTGCGGCAACAACAACACGGTGCGCGGCCTCGATCTCCTCATAGAGATACGGGCAGCCGGTGCAGCCGCGCAGGATCAGCAGTACGTCATAAGGAACACCGTCCTCCGGATAGGAGAATGAGGCGGTGTCCTGAAGGGCAGCGCAAATCGCCTTGTAGGCGTCTCCGCGATCATACCGCGGGTTGCAGCCGCCGCAGAATTTTTACCGTGCAGCGCAGCAAGGCGCACAACCCCTTTCAAGATGTTTCCATATGGGAACAGTATGGTATAACGCAAACACAGGCACTCACGGGTGCTCCATGAGTGCCTATAGTTTGCTCAGAGATTACTTGATACGGGCAATCTTCTTGGCGAGTTCTTTTTTCATTTCCATGTTGGACTGACGGGCGATCATGATGCGCTGAGCCTGCGGAGAGCCTGCGCCGTGCATGGACTCCGGCAGATAGCCGACAGCAGCAGTGCCCATGGTCATATTCTCGATCAGGCGCAGCAGGCGCATACGGTCCTCGGTCGGAACGGAAGCAACGCCCTTGAGGTACTTCTCGATGTACGGCTTGAGTTGCCGGATTGCGGTAATCAGCCTCGGACGGCTGCGTTACCATGATGCCGCCGGCCAGATCCTGTGCCAGACGGGCGATCTCATACGGGAAGCGGGTGACGTTCTGCTTGCAGACGTTAGCCAGCAGCAGGTCGATCAGGTAGTTGCCTGCCTTGGTCTTGGTGCCCTGAGAGGAGCAAGCGATACCGCAGCAGTACAGGGTCTCGTTCAGGTGAGTCATCTCGATCAGCTTGTCCTTAACGTGGGAAGCCTTGGAGAGCCAGCCATATCGCCAGCCAGAGCGGTAGCGCCGATCAGAACATCGCCTACACCAACCTTGCAGCCGCCGTAAGACTGACGGTGATAGCCCGCGAAGCGCTCTACCATCATGCCGGCAAACTTAACTTCGCCGTTGAGGAAGATGCATGTCGTTCGGAATGAATACGCGGTCGAAGATAACGAGAACTTCGTGACCGCCGTATACCTTGTTGCCAACGTCGATGTCGTTATGTTCTTCGGTCTTGCGGGTGTCACAGGACTGACGGCCGTATATCAGGGTAATGCCCTTGGCGTCGGTCGGTACAGCGAAGGAAATAGCGTAGTCCTCGTCGCCCTTCGCGCATGGAGATGGTCGGCATAACCAGAACATAATGAGAGTTTACAGAGCCGGTCTGGTGTGCCTTAGCGCCGGTAACGTATACACCGTCCGCGGTGCGCTCTACAACGTGCAGGAACAGATCCGGATCAGCCTGCTTGGACGGAGCGAGGGAACGGTCGCCCTTAACGTCGGTCATAGCGCCGTCAACGCCCCAATCGTTGTTCTGCACATCGGGTCAGAACTTGACGAAATTCTCGTGGTACTTGGTGCCGCAAGCCTCGTCGGTCTCAAAGGTGGTGGAGTAAACTGCGTTCATAGCGTCCATGCCGACACAGCGCTGGAAGCAGGCTGCGGTCTTCTGACCGAGCAGACGCTGCATCTTAACCTTCTTGATCAGGTCGTCGGTGGACTGATGCATGTGGGTGAAGCGGTTGATCTTCTTGCCGGAGATGTGGGAGGTAGCAGTCATCAGATCCTGATACTGCGGGTCCTCAGCCAGCTCGTAGGTAGCGGCGAAGGAGTTCAGGGAAGGACGGATAACCGGGTCGTCAACCGGATTCTCTACCTTCTTGCCGAACATATACAGATTGAGGTTCAGCTTGCGCAGGGACTCAATGTACTGGTCTTTGGTCATCATAAGTGATCAAGTATCCTTTCTCATTACAATTTGGTACACATAACATGAATAAAGAAAACAGGGCGGGAGACGGGACTCCCCGCCCTATTCAGGCGTTACATGCGGAAATTAGAAGCACTCTTTGTATACGCGCTCGCTGAGCTCGATGCTCCACGGACGGTAGAGTTGGTGATCAGACGCTGCTGGTTTGCATCAACAGACAGTGCAAATGCCTTAACGTCCTCTTCCTTGAAGCCGTACTCATGCAGCGGCTTCAGGTGCAGAACCTTCTCCAGGGTTACGTTCAGGGTGCGCAGAGCGTCGTCCTTGGTGCAGCCCAGGCAACGAGCAACGATTTCCTTGAACTTGCCCAGCTCGCCAGCCGGCTCGTACTCGTCGTACATCTCGAGGATCTTGCCGAACAGAGCGTAGTTGGACTCGCCGTGCGGAACATGGTAGGTGCCGCCGAGCGGGAAGGACATGCCGTGTACGGTTGCACAGCCAGCCTTCAGGAATGCGATACCTGCGAACAGGGAAGCATGAACGAACTCGCCGAGGTAATCCATACGAGCGTCCGGACCTTCCAGAGCGATGCGGCGGAAGCCCTCGAGAATCATCTCCATAGCCTTAACGGAGAACATCTCGGAGGTAACAGTCTTGCGGTGCGGGGACAGGAAAGACTCGGTAGCGTGGATCAGAGCATCGATAGCGGATGCTGCGAACGGCTTGTACGGCAGGGTCTTGAGCAGATCCGGAACCAGGCAAACCTTGTTCGATGATGTCGTCGGAAACCAGGCCGAGCTTGGTATCGCCGCCGGTCAGCTTGCCGTCCTTCTCGTCCTTTACGATAGCAACGGAAATGTTGGTAACTTCGGAACCGGTGCCGCAGGTGGTCGGGATAGCGATAACTTCCTTCTCATGTACAACGGGCTCGCGCTTGAAGTACAGCTCATGTACGGAATTCGGACGCTTGCAGCCGAGCAGCTTGCAAAGGTCCATGATAGCACCGCCGCCTACTGCGATTACGCGGTCGTAGGAATCGTACGGAATAGCCTCGTACATGGTCTCGATCATAGCCTCGGACGGCTCGCCGCCGCCGAACTTCTCCTGGAACACGAAGTTGCACTTCAGACCCAGCTCCTCCATGAAGGGGGTGTAGATGAACTCGTTGGTCAGAACCACGTCCCGTTCACCGCAGCTTGAACTCCTCAGCGAAAGCACCAAAGGTGTCAAACTTGTAAATAGTCGGGGCAATGACGATCTCTCTCTTGTCCTTCATCAGGGAGGCGCTGAAAGCATCCATAGCCATAGTAGAAACATCTCCAATCAAAAATTTTATAAAAGGCCGTGCGGCTTTTTATTACATGATTTTACAGGGTGGTTTTTTCCTGTGTTCTTATTGTAGCAAATTTGCGCCAAAACTTCAACACAAACAAACAATAATTTCATCAAAAAATTGACCAACTAAACCTGTACAAAAAGACAATAAAAAAGTCCCGCAATCTTATTACGGGACTATTTTAACGTATTTATTGTGATTTGTAAATGGGGTAATGGTGAAAAGTACCGAAAAGTTTTTGTATAAATTTCCGTTCTTTAGCTGTTTTGCGAAAAACGGCTCAAAAATGCCTTGGTTCGCTCATTATGCGTATTTTCAAATACCTCTGTCGGCGTGCCCTCCTCCACGATGCAGCCCCCGTCCATGAATACGACATGATCGGCCACATCGCGGGCAAATGCCATTTCATGGGTGACGATGATCATGGTGGTGTGCTGGTCCGCCAGTGAGCGGATGACGCGCAGCACCTCGCCGGTCAGCTCCGGGTCAAGCGCCGAGGTCGGCTCGTCGAAGCACAGGATATCCGGTTTGAGCGCGAGCGCACGCGCAATGGCAACGCGCTGCTGTTGACCACCGGATAATTGGTGCGGATAGTGGCTCATGCGGCCCTCGAGGCTCATCATTTCGAGCAGCTCGATGGCGTGGTGCTCGATCTGCTCGTGAATCTCGCGTTTTTTCTGCTTGTAGTCCGGGCGTTCCTTGGCCTGCAGCAGGGGGCGAGCATGACGTTCTCGAGTGCAGTGTACTGCGGGAACAGATTGAAGGACTGGAACACCATGCCGAAGTGGAGACGCTTCTTCCGAATCTGCGCATCGCTCTTGGCGGTATGGTCGGCAGCGTCGAGCAGTGTCTCGCCGTTTACGATGATCTTACCCTCATTCGGGGTTTCGAGAAAATTCAGGCAGCGCAGCAGCGTGGTCTTGCCCGAGCCGGACGAGCCGATGATGGCAAGCGCCTTGCCGCGCTCAATGTAAAACTGATGTCTTTGAGCACCTTGGTAGAGCCGAAGTTCTTATAAAGGTGCTGTACCTCCAGAATAGGCATAACGGCTCCTCCTTATTTAAAGTAATCCATTTTCTTTTTCGATCCAACCGAACAGCAGGGTCAGAATACCGTTGAACAGCAGGTAGAATACGGCGGTGTAGAACAGCGGCCAGATGATACCGGCGCTCTTGATGAACTTTTCGCCCATCCACAGCACCTCGTATACCGCGATGGTACGCGCCAGTGCGGTATCTTTAACAAGGTTGATAAACTCGTTGCCCATCGGCGGGATAACGCGCTTGATGACCTGCAGCAGCGTTACCTTGAAGAAAATCTGGCTCTTGGTCATGCCGAGCACCTGACCGGCCTCATACTGACCGCTCGGGATACCCTGAATGCCGCCGCGGAAGATCTCCGAAAATAGCAGGCGTAGTTGATGACGAACGCCACCAGCGCAGCGGTGAAACGCGGGCAGAAATATCCCCACAGCAGAGCAGGACCGTAGAAAATGATGATGATCTGGAGCATAAGCGGCGTGCCGCGGACGATCCAGACGATGATTTTGATGAGTGCGCGCAGCGGTGTAATGCGGCTCATCGAGCCGAAGCGATAAGCAGGCCGAGCGGCAGAGCGAATACCAGCGTCAGGCAGAAAAGCTGTACGGTGGTAACAAAGCCGCCCATCAGGCTGAGTGTTACATTGGCAAACATGTCGTTTCCTCTTTACCTCTTTTTACTTTGACACATAAGGCAGAAGACGGTAGTCCGCCTTCTGCCTTATATTGAACTGGAGAATGGGAGATTAAGCCTCCGGATCTACGATTGCTTCCTGTACGCCGTACTTCTGAGCGAAGGAAGAACAACGCCGTCCTTGTAAGCAGCCTTGTAGAAATCGTTGAATGCTTCGGTCAGGTCAGAGCCCTTTGCGGAAGCCTACAACGTAGTTCTCGTCCTCCTCGCCGTTGGCCTCGTTGAGGTTTACGGTGTAGGTCAGGTTCGCAGTAGCTGGTGCCCTCGCCGATCATAGCGCCTGCCATCAGCAGGTCGATCACGCAGGCATCAGAGGTACCTGCGGCAACTTCCATCAGTGCGTCAGCCTGAGACTGAACTGCGGGTTGCATTCAGACCGGCAGCCTGTGCAGCAGCCTCACCGGCGGAACCGGACTCAACAGCGAAGGTCATATCCTTGATGGACTCGATGTCCTTGGCAGCGTCAGCCTTGTCGGACGGAACAACAACAACCTGTGCGTTGGTTGCATACGGGTCGGAGCAGTTCATGGGGGGTCTTGACCTCATCGGTCAGGGTCATGCCGTTCCAAACAGCGTCAACGCCCTTGGAATCCAGCTCCATGATCTTGTTGGCCCAGTTGATCTCGATGAACTCAGCTTTTTACGCCCAGGCTCTCAGCGAAAGCCTTTGCCATGTCTGCATCAAAGCCGACCCACTCGTCCGAGCCGTCTTCCTTATAATCCATCGGCGCGAAATCCGTGATGCCGATAACCAGCTTGCCGTTGCTCTTTACATAATCCACATCGCTCTCAGCGGAAGCCGAGGTGTCAGCCGCATCGGCACTCGAGTCGTCGGTCTTGGCAGCAGAGCCGCCGCAGCCGGACAGCACGGATACACTCATTGCGCCTGCCATCAGCAGTGCGAGAAGTTTCTTCGTCTTCATTTTTAGAAAACCTCCTGTAATTCGGTTCATATCTTGTTTACTATTATAACACTTTAGCGCAGAAAATCAACCCCTGATTTTCATGCAGATTTTCAGCATTTTTGAAGGATAATCGGGCGGTATTTTGTGCAAAATCTAAAATAACAGGGTGAAATATATGGAAAAGAGGGCGGGGAGCGGTTGGGACGGATTCTCACTCTTTTTGCGAACCTGTGTTGACCTGTACAAAAAAAGAGATTATAATCATAAGTAAGCATGATTGTTAAAGAATAAACAATGAAGAACAAGTAAGACGGAGGGAATCAGCGTGGATTATACTGCACTGTATCAGCAGAAGCTGACAACGGCGGATGAAGCCGTTAAGGTTGTTAAATCGGGTGACTGGGTAGACTACGGCTGGTGGTACGGGTACGCCTGTTGCACTGGACAAGGCACTTGCTGCCCGCATGGGCGAGCTGGAGGATGTAAATTTCCGCGGCGGCGTACTCATGCGCCGACCGGCGGTATTCGATATTCCGAATGCAGCCGACAAGATCACCTGGAACTCGTGGCACATGTCCGGCATTGAGCGCAAGGCATGCATGGAGGGCTTCGGCTTTTACAGCGCACTGCGCTACTCCGAGATGCCGCGCTGGTACCGCGAGAACGTCCGTCATGTCAATGTAGCCATGATTCAGGTGGCGCCGATGGACGCACATGGCTGGTTCAGCTTCGGTCCGCAGCAGGCTTCGCACCTGAAAGCCGTCTGCGATGTATCCGATGTTATCATCGTTGAGGTCAACAAGTATATGCCGCGCTGCCTTGGCGGCTTTGAGGACGGCATCCACATTTCGCAGGTGGATATGATCGTTGAGAGCGACACCGAAATGCCGCAGATGGGCGCATGCGGCGAGCCGACCGAGGTTGATAAGGCGGTTGCAAAGCTGATCGTGGAGGAAATCCCGAACGGCGCGTGCCTGCAGCTGGGCATCGGCGGCATGCCGAATACCGTAGGCTCGATGATCGCGGAGTCTGACCTGAAGGACCTCGGCGTTCATACTGAAATGTACGTTGACGCATTCGTTGACATCTCCCGTGCAGGCAAGATCAACGGCTCGAAGAAGGCCATCGACCGCGGCCGTCAGGTGTTCGCGTTCGGCGCAGGCACCCAGAAGCTGTACGATTTGTAAATGATAATCCGGGTGCATGTCTGCACCGGTATCCTATACTAACGATGCGCGCACCATCGCACAGATTGACAACTTCATTTCTATCAACAATATTGTGGATGTGGATCTGTTCGGCCAGATGAACGCAGAAAGTGCCGGTATCAAGCAGATTTCCGGTGCAGGCGGCCAGCAGGACTTCGTCATGGGCGCGTACCTGTCCAAGGGCGGCAAGAGCTTCATCTGCTGCTCGTCCACCTTTAAGAAGAAGGACGGCACGCTCGAGAGCCGTATTCGTCCGACGCTCGAGAATGGCTCGGTCGTTACCGATGCCCGTCCGTGCGCGCACTGGTTTGTCACCGAGTACGGCAAGGTAAACCTCAAGGGGTCTGACTGCATGGCAGCGTGCGGAGGCGCTGATCTCGGTTGCGCATCCGGATTTCCGTGAGCAGCTGATTCAGGAAGCGGAGAAGATGCGTATCTGGAAGCGCTCCAATAAACGCTAAAATGCTGTCGGCGGAACTGCAGTTCCGCACGGTGTTTGCTACTGTTTATAAGAAAACGCTCTGTGAAAACAGAGCGTTTTTTCTTATGCGATTATTAAAGTGAAATTCGCAGGATAAACTGCTGATTCCTGACCGAAAAGCTGTATACACCGCCGTATCGCTCGACGATGCTGCAAATGCTGTGCACGCCGATGCCGTGTCCGGCGCGGTCGGAGACCGGCACGCCGTGGCTGAACTGCACCGGCTGCGTGCAGTCGTTGACAACCTGCAGGAAGAATTTTCCGGCTTTTTCGTATGTCTGCACCTCGATGTGTCCGGGAATGCCGTCCGCGCGCTCGCTGCATGCGTGAATCGCATTCTCAAGCGCGTTGAGAGCAGCACGCATAGGTCGCTCTCGGCAAGCGGCAGCTGATTGGGCAGCACGGCATGCACCGCAAGCGGGATGCTCTGCGCCTTGGCGCGGTCGGCAAACGATGAGAGAATCAGGTTTGCGGCCTCGTTTTCGCAGTAAACGGTCACGCGACTGGCTTCGATTTCCGCGCTGATGGAGTGAATGTACTGCAGTGCCTGCTCATACTGCTCATTCTCGATGCAGGCGGTGATGTACTGCAGATGATGCCGCAGATCATGCCGGTAGGCGCGGGTTTTCTGCTGAGAGATACGCAGTGCTTCGATCTCACGGACGGCCTGATGCACCTGCAGGTCAAGATTGCTTTTCAGCTCCTCAAACGCAGCCGTGCGTGCTGCTCTTTGGAAATGTGAATCAGGAACAGCAGGTACGCCGCACTGCACACAAACGGCATGAACTCCACAACTACGGCCGAACCGGAGAACAGCAGGTCGGTATAAACGCGGGTGGCATAGTCAAACGCATAGTACACCGCGGGCACAATGCCGAACTGACACTGCACCGCCCGCGAATACTGCGACACCGACCGGATGGCAGGTGCGGCCTTGAGCAGCAGAATGAGCAGCGGCACGGTGACGATCATTTCCACAGCGTACTGCATGGTGTCTCCGCCGGAGAAGATGGCGACCGCGATCAGCGCCAGCCAGCGCCGCAGCTGACAGCACAGGTACGCCGTCAGCACGGAAATCACCGGCCACAGGCATTCGTGACTGAGCGAGCACAGCGCAAGCACAAGCGGCAGGTGGGTGTGCAGCGGATACAGATAGCGTCCGAAGCCCGGGTCCACACCGAGGTAGGCGATGCCGGACAGGCAGAAGATCATCAGCGTGTACAGCAGCATGCGCTTTTTCGCCTTGGGTGTCCAGTGGATATTGCAGAATGCCGCAGAGAGCGCGATGCCGAACAGCGTAACGGCAACGGAGTTGCAAAGGTCAACGGCGAGTGCAATCATGTGAGGAACACCTGCTCTTTCTGGAAGGCGTGTTCAAGGTACGCGTCCTTGATGTCGTTGAAGCGTCCGCGCGGAATGGGCAGCTCGGCGCGGCTGGACATGACGAGCGTTTTCGGCGTGATCGTCTGGATATGCTCTAAATTTACAAGGTAGGAGCGGTGAATGCGCAGAAAATTCCTGTGTTCGGCAAGGCTTTCGCACAGGCTGTCCATGCTGCCGGCGGCTTCGAGCACGGTGCCGTCAGTCTTGTGCAGCAGCAGGGGAACGGCGGATGACCTCGCAGTATTCCAGCTTGTCCAGTTCAACGCGTGTGATGCCGGTTTTGCAGCGCAGGATCAGGCTGACGCTGCTCTCGCGCGAGCAGGCGGCAATGACCGAATCCATCAGCCGGAAGAAGCTCTCCGGCCAGATCGGCTTGAGCTGATAGAAATACGCGCCCACCGTATACGACTGCACGGCAAACTCTGCGGATGAGGTGAGAAAGATGATCTTCACGTTGGAGTCGTACTGACGGATCTCACGGGCGGCTTCGATGCCGTTTTCGCCGGGCATGAGCACATCGAGCAGCAGAATATCAAAGCGTGCGCCCTTTTCGATGGACGCCAGCAGCTCGAACGGGCTTTGGAAGGCTGTCGGGGCAATATCGGCGTTGTGTTCCGCACGGTAGCTGCCGAGCAGCTCGTGCAGTTCATCGAGCACGCTGGGATCGTCGTCGCAAAAGCCAATCTGGATCATGGTTCTCGTCTCCTTTCTTTTTATAAAGGGAACAGATCATTTGTAATCGCGGCGGGTCTTGTCAGGTTCCCAGCCCTCGAGCGGGTAACGCTGCATGGCGCCGAAAATCCGCTCGCGTACACCGGGCATGGTCTTTTCGAGACTTTTCAGCAAATCCTTGATCTCCTGTCGCTTGGTGTTGCCGTCCGCCGGACACGGATTGTGCACGATCGGCAGCTCGTGCCGTTTGGCGAACGAGCGCACATAATGCTCCGGCACATACAGCAGCGGACGAATGAGCGTGATGTCGGCGCGGTCGAGGTAGGTTACCGGCGAAAAGCACGAAATGCGGCCTTCATAAAATAAGGAAAGCATGTAGGTCTCGACTACATCGTCAAAGTGATGGCCGAGCGCAACCTTGCTGCAGCCTGCCTTGCGGGCGGCATCGTGCAAACACCGCGGCTTGCCACGGCACAAAGCGAGCAGGGGTTTTCCTCGTGGCGGATATCAAACACGATAGGGCCGATCTGGGTGGGGACGCGGATGTACTCGACGCCCAGCTTGTCGCACAGCGTCTGTACAGGGGAGAAGTCCATCTCATCATAGCCCATCTCCAATGTAATAGCCACGACTGTAAAGTGGTGCGGATAAAAGCGGCTCAGCTGACTGAGTGCCACGAGCAGCGCGAGCGAGTCCTTGCCGCCAGAAACACCGACCGCAATCCTGTCGCCCTCATCTATCATATGGTAATGGTCCACCGCACGGCGGACATAGGAAAGCATTTTCTGCATAACAGTCTCCTTTTTGATCGTACATATTAAAATTTATCAGAAAACGTCAAAAATCGCAAATGCAAAAAATGAAATGCAAAGTGAGTATTCGAGAGTATGAGAGAGATAGAAAGCGAAAACGAGAAATGTATTGGATTGAAGATATTTTTTCAAAATTTCGCTTGACTTGCGCAAAATGATGTGTTTTAATAAATATGCTCGTTTCGAGCGATCAATCAGTTGTCAAAGTATTTTTGATATATAAAACGGAGGAAAAACCATGTCTACTTTTTATGGCTAAGGCAGAAAATGTCGAGCGTACTGGACGCAGCTGGCAAGCCGCTGGGCCGTACTGCTGCAACCGCTGCAATGCTGCTTCGCGGCAAGCACAAGACCACGTTCACTCCCCATGTTGACTGCGGCGATTTCGTAATCATCGTCAACGCTGACAAGGCGGTTCTGACCGGTAAGAAGCTTACCCAGAAGTACTATCGTCATCACACCGGCTGGGTCGGCGGTCTGAAGGAAGTTCAGTACAAGACCCTGATGGCTGAGAAGCCGGAAATGGCGATGCAGCTGGCCGTCAAGGGCATGCTGCCGAAGAACTCGATCGGCCGTCAGTCCGCGACCCGTCTCAAGGTTTACGCGGGCGAGAACCACAACCATCAGGCGCAGAAGCCCGAGAACTGGGAAAAAGTAAGGGAGGATTAACTGATGTAT
>VOFB01003739.1_pt1 | contig 24333 bp, 49 predicted proteins | sample 5384141 | NCBI WGS metagenome assembly VOFB01 (sample SAMN12384721, study PRJNA508395) | human gut metagenome | isolation source: healthy gut A | host: Homo sapiens | reverse complement strand
GCTTCGTTCGGTTGCGTATTGCTTCAATCGTTGCAGCCCTCGCTGCAACTCATTCTTCCGCCTTGCAGATAAAAATTTATTCTGCGTAAAATTCTGCGAGATTTAACCGCCGGAGTAATATACAAAAATCGGAACAGTGAAACGTTTACCGAAAACTGTTCTGCTTCTATAGACAAACTATGTTATATGAAATGCTTTGCATTTTTTTTTTTCAAACACGCTCTAATCTCTCTTATTGTCAATCATATACAAAAGTGCATTGACGATACACGCCGCAATATTACTGCCGCCCTTTCTGCCCCGTGCTACGATGTAAGGTACTGTCTCCATAATCAGTTCCTTGACTGCACCACATTGACAAATCCTACCGGAACTCCAATGATCAATTCCGGTTTTAACCGTTTTCCTGAATCAGTTCATACAGTCTCACCAACGATGTAGGTGCATTCCCAATTGCAAAAATAACCGGTCTGCCAAGTTCCATAGCTTTATCCATACACACATGGGCTCTGGTTGTTTCCAAGCTCCTTTGCTCTGACCGCCACATCCTCATCTGACATAAAGCAGTAAACCTCACCGCCATACCTTGCAAGGGCGCGTTTATTGATTCCTGCTTTTGCCATCTGGGTATCTGTCACGATACAGGCACCGCCTTTCAGTGCCTCCAATGCCTGTTCCACTGCCTGTTCGAAAAACAAAGATTCTCTGCATAATCAAAATCTGCACTTGTATGAATGCACCGCTTAATGATTAATGCTTTCTCATCATCCAGCTTTCTGTCTCCCAGTTCCTCTGTGATGATCTCAAAACTACGTTTTTCAATCTCCATCGGCCGGACATTTTCTAATTCTACCTTCATATTCAGACTCCTTCCTCCAGTATCCTATAAATGCGGTCCATATCCAGATGCTTTTTCGAAGCTCTGCCGCCAGAATGTCATATTGCGTCTCCTTAAAGGTCTGATAATCCACCCCTGTCATCCCGGCAGTATCGATTCCTTTCCCTTTCGCCGATTGCCTGTATGATCCGCTCTGCCACCTCTTCCCTGTCAAAGATACTATGGACATAAGAGCCATATACATTTTCCCGGAACGCACCGTCCTCCTTTGGCTCCCTTACTGCCCTCAGCCAGGTTTGCAATCTGTGTCAATGGTTTGGCATCTTCTTTCAAAGTGGAGACTCCCATATGAATTTCATACCCTTCCAGCTCCACCCCATTCAGACAGGACAGCGGACCTTCTACTCCGGTAAATGTTCCCTGTACTCTGGTTCTTGTCTTGTCACCGGAGAATACCGTATCCATGGGAAGCAGTCCCATCCCCTTGATTGTACCTCCCGCCTCAACACCTGCAGGATCCGATAACGTCTCCCCAACATCTGATAGCCCCCGCAGATACCAAATATGAAAGTGCCCTGGGATGCTGCTTTTAAGACTGCTGCTTCCAGTCCATTCTGACGCATCCACAACAAATCTTCCATGGTATTCTTCGTTCCCGGCAGAAGAATCAAATCCGGGTTTTTCAACTCACTGACTCTTGATACATAACGAAGAGAGACCCCGGCATCCGCTCAAAGGGATTAAAATCTGTAAAATTAGAAATTCTCGGAACCCGAATCACCGCAAGATCAATCAAATCCACTTCCTGATTTTTACTGAATCGCTCGGTCAGACTGTCTTCATCTTCCACCTCAATATTCAGGTAAGGTGCTACACCGACAACCGGCTTTTGGCAAAGATTCTCCAACATTTCAATCCCAGGGTCCAGAATCGTCTTATCTCCGCGGAACTTATTGATTACTAATCCTTTGACCAGGTTTTTCTCATCTTCCTCAAGCAGCATCACCGTACCTACAAGCTGGGCAAACACCCGCCGCGGTCAATGTCTCCCACAAGCAGTACCGGGCTTTTGCCCGCTTTGCCATTCCCATATTGACGATGTCATCGGCCTTCAGATTAATCTCCGCCGGACTTCCGGCGCCTTCAATCACGATAATGTCATTCTCTGCGGATAATTCATCAAACGCTTTCATCACCGCCGGAACCAGTTTGGATTTATACGCAAAATACGCTCTGGCACTCATATTCCCAGCACTTCTCCATTTACAATCACCTGAGACCCGGTGTCATTGGTAGGCTTCAGCAGAATCGGATTCATTTTCACCGAAGGTTCGATCCCCGCTGCCTCCGCCTGCATCACCTGGGCACGTCCCATCTCCAATCCTTCCTTTGTGATGAAAGAATTCAACGCCATATTCTGTGACTTAAAAGGCGCCACCTTATATCCGTCCTGTTTGAATATCCTGCAAAGTCCGGCGGCAAGCAGGCTCTTCCCCGCATTGGACATTGTCCCCTGTATCATAATCGCTTTTGCCATCTTCTTCCTCCGTTATGTACCAGTTATCCTCAAAGCTTCCAATAACCGTAAATTTTTTCTTCATGCAGCTTCACTGCCACGATAATACCCACTTTCCAGCCCTTCATAATTACTGCAGTCCCGGATTAGAATCTGCTGTTTCAGGCAATGTTCCACCAGATGTTTTGGACCCCGGAAGAAAATATAGTTTGCTCTGGAATCATAGACCGTAAATCCCAGTTTCTTCAACGCTTCCTTCATCCAGCGCCGTTCTGCCGCAACCAATTCCCGTGCCTGTTCTACATACGCCTCTTCATGCAGAGCCGCGATTCCGGCTTCCTGGGCCGGTATCGACAGATTCCAGGGCTGCACGCAGCTTCTCATCCGTTCCAACAGTTCCTCATCCCAACACATTCCATATCCAAGACGAATCCCCGCCATCGAATACCGCTTGGTAAATGCCTTTAACAAGAACAGATTGGGATACGCTTTCAAATCAGATTTCAGAGTATATCGCTGTGGTTCCTCAATAAAATCATTAAAGCACTCATCCAGCAATACCCGCGTACCACATGCTTTGCAATGCTCTAAAATCTCCAGAATCATCTCCCGCTCTATCAGGCTTCCGGTAGGATTATTCGGATTGCAGAGACAGACCAGATCCATGGTATCATCAATCACGGTACACAGGGAATCCGCATTCGCCAGTGTAAATCCCTGTGCTGCTTCCAATTTTACATGGTCGACCTTACATCCAACACTTCGAAGTGCCAGCTCATACTCTGCAAACGTAGGAGCCAATACCACTGCACGGACGGGTCTTAGTGCCTGTGCCAGCATAAAAATCAGCTCTGCCGCACCATTTCCGCAGATCAACTTTTCCTGCGGTATCTGCTCATAAGCAGATAAGGCGGCTTTTTAACCTGCTCTGGCGGACATCCGGATAATTTTCAATCTTTCCGACACCCTCCTGGGCTGCCTTAAGAACCGCATCCGGTGTTCCAAGGGGGTTCATATTGGAAGAAAAATCCAGTACACCCGGATGGCGGTACACATCCCCGCCGTGTATCTGTTCCCTCATCCTACACCTCCTATGGTCCATAAAAGAAGCTGCGCGAACAATTCCGCACAGCACCACAGCCAGAATTGCTGTCATATATAATAACCGATTGGCACGGACAATATCCTGAGGTTCCACTGCCCGGATGGGATCTCCGATGGTAGGCTTTTCATGCAAGGTTCCAAAATACCAGGCATTTCCCGCCAACTGTATGTTCAGCGCCCCCGCCATCACAGATTCTGTCTGAGCGGAATTTGGACTGCTGTGCTTAAAACGGTCTCTCAAAAAAATCTTTTTCGCCTGTTTCGCATCCATATTCAAAAGAGCGCTTGCGGCAGTCATCAGCCATGCTGAAATCCTGGCCGGCAGAAAATTCACAACATCATCCAGTTTTGCAGCCGCAGTTCCGAAATACTGATATTTCTCATTTTTATATCCGACCATAGAATCCATGGTATTGATCGACTTATAGAAAAAATCCCCCTGCGGCTCCGGCTATCATAAGAAAGATAAGCGGAGCTATGATACCGTCGGACGTATTTTCCGCCACCGTCTCCACGGCAGCCTTTGTCACACCTTCCGCGCTTAGGGAATCCGTATCCCTTCCTACAATCATCCCGACCGCATTCCTGGCTTCCTCCAGAGTTCCTCTGGTCAGACGATCATAGACTCTCATACTCTCAACCTTCAGTGATTTTGTTGCCAACAACTGATAACACCAGAAGGTCTCCAGTGCAAATCCCGCCCAGACATTCACCCGATCATAGAGAAGATACAGGACACAGGCAGGAACTGCCGTACTGATTCCAGTCACAAAAGCACAAGAAATCCTCCGGCGATCCGCTCTCCCGTCCGGGAAGCCGGAAATATCTTCCGCAGAATCGTCTCGAATCCCTCAATCAACTTACCGATGATACGCACGGGATGATACAGCCATCCGGGATCTCCCAACAACAAATCCAACAAAAACCCCAGTACCACCGCAGGTAATGTATAGTAAATCATGGTATCCACCTCTCCTGACATCGTAATAAAAACGCCTCCGCAAATTTCGGATTCCCATAATAATAGAGATGGGGAAACCCTGCAAACAGCGTCCGGTTGCTGTGGATGCAAGTCCAGCCGCGTCTGCTCAAAGGCTTTTTCGCCGTAAATGCTTCTCCGCAGCAAGTGGAATCAAAATAATGGAATTCATGTGCCGGCAGCGGACCAACCTCCTGACCAAATGCAGTTCCCCCTCCAGTGTAATATACCCAAAGCGGTTCAGGCGGTCTGTGTGAAAGGCACGCCCCTCCAATGCACCTGCCATCGGCCAGACATTTCCCTCCATATCTTCCATCTCCTGTGAAGATACATAAAACCGCCGCATTCTGCCACTGTGGGAAGTCCTGCATTTACTGCTTTCTGAATACTCTCACGCATGGATTGATTCTCACTTAAAGCACGGGCATGCAATTCCGGATACCCTCCATACAATACCAGTCCATCCAGATTCTCCGGCAGTTTTTCATCGTGTATCGGAGAAAAGAGGACCAGTTCGGCTCCCAGAACTTTCAAAAGTTCCAGATTATCCTGATACATAAAACAAAATGCTTCATCCTGTGCCAGACCAATCCGCACCCTCCTGCCGCACTGACGTAATCCTGCCTTTGCAACGCTGACCTTTTGAGGATCATACGACACTTCCCCGGCGCTTTCAGCCAATCGAAAGCAACGCTTCCACCTCCAGAGACTGTTCCAGAATTTCGCTGAGATGATCCAGCTTCTGCTGCAATTCCTTCACCTCCCCGGAAGCAATAACCCCAGATGACGGCTCTCCAGTACGCAATCCTGCAATACCGGCACATATCCCAGTACGGAAACACCTGTTTCCCGCTCAATCAGTTCTTTCATCCTTGGGTACATCATGGGAGAAAGCCGGTTCAGAATCACCCCTGCAATCGGACTGTCCGCCCGATATCCGGTAAATCCCTGAATCAATGCCCCGACAGAAACGCTGGCTCCTTTGGCATCCACGATCAATACCGCCGGTGTCCCCGTACACTTTGCTACATCATAAGCACTTGCCGGGTACTGCTTCCGGCAATTCCGTCATAGAATCCCATAACTCCTTCCACGACAGCAATCTGACAGTCTGCTCCATGTTTTTCCATCAGATAACAAGCTGTATCTCCATCCGTAAAAAAAGGTATCCAGGTTCCGGCTCTTCGTACCAATCACCGTCGTATGAAACATGGGATCAATATAATCCGGTCCGCACTTAAAAGAAGCCACTTTCAGCCCCTTTCGTTTCAGCAGATTTAAAATTCCACAGGTAATCAACGTTTTCCCGCTGCCGCTTGCAGGCGCAGTCAGCAAAATCCGCGGAATCTTCATGACTGCCCACCTCCCTCACAGGATATGATATAGACAGGGTTCTGCCCCATCATCATATGATATCGTCCCACTTCCCTGGAACGTGCCACCGTCATCTGCACGATCTCCGGCTGTTTTACATCCAGTTCTTTTAACACCTGCAGCGCTTCACTGACTGTCTCAAGGGTGATCGCATTCATTACCATCCGAACCCTGGGATTTTTCCGGAGCAGAAGCATACAGATCTCTTTCAGATTCCCGGAGGAACCTCCGATAAATACATGGGTGGGTGCCGGCAGATCTTCCAAAGCTTCCGGGGCATACCCCTCGATAATCTCCAGATTGTCCACGCCGAATCTGCACCTATTTTTCTGAAGCAGTTCCACCGCATCCGGATTTTTCTCTACTGCATAAACCTTTCCTTCATAAGATACCTGCGCCATCTCCACTGACAGAGAGCCGCTTCCTGCCCCCACATCATAGATGATGGAATCTTTCCCAAGATGCAGCTTGCATATGGACACCTCCCGAATCTCTTCTTTCGTCATCGGTACTTTCTCCCGCAAAAATGCTTCATCCGGAATTCCATGGGTCACCCGGGATATCGGTTTCTCATTCTTGCATAATACGACAGCCAGAGGATCATGCTCTGTTTCCAGAAAATCGGCGGATATCCCCGCAGAATCCGTTCCTCCGGGTAAGATAACCGTTCACCCAGAGCAATTTCCACATGCTCCATACCGTATTGTACCAGCTTTCCACATAGTTCCTTCAGCTGTCCCCGGCTTTCCCAGCAAAGGAGACACCTTGCTGTGGTGCTGAATCTCTCCCACCAGGTTGCACTGCTTTCCGTGAGCACTGACCAGTTTTGCATCTTCCCAGGATTCTTTCAGCCGGGCACAAAAGGCAACTAAAGATGCGATTCCCGGAAAGACCCTGGTCTCTGACGGAAGAAGCTTCAGAAGTTTTCTTGCACCGCTGTAAAAGCCCACATCTCCGGACAAAAGAATTCCCACCTTTTCAAATTCGGGATGTACGCGGATATAATCACAAATCTCTTCTGCCTGATATGCTGCATACACCGCCTGCCCGGGCAGAACAATTCCTTCCAACATCCTTGATGCTCCAACCAAAAGATCAGGGTTTCACACCAACGGGCCGCCTCCATCGTCATCCCTTCCTGGTTTCCCGGACCAATGCCGATCAACGCAACCTCCGGATTCCCCTGAATCTCGAACCGTCTGCTCAATTCATGCTTACACGCATTTAAGGAAAGTCCCGTCTCTTTCACCGGACGCCCGATAACCAGAAGAACCGCTCCGGTATCCCTTTTTGCTGCTTCTTCCTTTTCCGGAAATCCGCCTGCCGCACCCGTGTCTTTTGTCACCAGATACTTGATCTGATACTGCCGGATCATGGCACGGTTCATCTCTGCGGAAAATGGTCCCTGCGCATACAAATCAGATGTTTCCCGGTGAATCCCAGTTCTGCACACTGCGCTGCCACCTTCGGCAGGAAAGCACCCGGGCATACAGACGCTTTTCATAATCCTTCACCCTCGTAAATGCTGCCAGCTCTTTGCTTCCCGTCGTCAACAATGCCGCGCCCTCATGCTCATTCAGCCATTCGGCGGCTTTTGGACAGAATCCACATAGATATGACTGCATCCGTCACCTTCCTCTGCCTCCCGCAATAACCGAAGATATTCACATCCGGTCCGTTCTGCGGCATTCCTGATGTTGGCCGTTACTTCTGCCGCATAAGGATGGGTGGCATCCACCACCAGTACTCCTTCCAGTTTCCGCATCAGTGCTTCCATCTGCTGCTGATCCAGGCGCTCCTCGGATACATGGATCACAGCATCCTCCGGAATCAGACTTCCACCGTATTCCGTGGCGACACAAACCCATGTCCGAATCCCATGTTTTTCTCAGGAATTCCGCCACCATCCGTCCTTCGATAGTTCCTGCAAACAACAGTACCTTATACATTTCGATAACCTCTTGGCGTCACCATATGACCATCGATATTTTTCGTCTGAGAATTACCGATAAACACGGTCGTGAACATATCTACCTGTGTTTCCCGCAGTTCTTTCAATGTTATTACCTGCATGGTCTCTCCTTCCCGGCCGATATTTGCAACCGTACCGCAGACCGTATCCGGGTTTTTGAACTGTAACATCAGATCACAGGCTTTCCTCAGATAATCACTGCGCTTTCTGCTGGACGGATTATACAGACAGATTACAAAATCCGCCTCGGAAGCGTGCAGCAGACGGCTTTCAATCTTCTCCCAGGGCGTCAGCAGATCACTGAGACTGATCAGACAAAAAATCATGGATCAGCGGCGCTCCCAATACAGCCGCTCCGCCGGATGCTGCCGTCACGCCGGCAACAATCTTAAGTTCTACGTCCGGATAATCCACGCCTACCTCATACATCAATCCTGCCATGCCATAGACACCGGAATCCCCGCTGCAGATCATAGCCACCTGATGTCCGTTGCGCGCCTCCTCAAAAGCCAGCACAAACGATCAACCTCTTTCGTCATCGGTGTGGTCAAAAAAGTCTTTCCCGGAAAATGTTCCTTCACCAGATCCACATAGACCGTATACCCGATAATCGTGTCACACGCTTTCAAAGCCTCTGCCGCCTCAATCGTCATCTTTTCATAGGCACCCGGTCCGATGCCCACTACATATATTTTATTCAAAACAGATCCTCAGTCTTTTCTTACGCAGGCACAGGTGACCCCATCCCCGCTTGTCTTTCTCACAAATAACTCTCCGTCTCCTGCCAGAACCGCACTCCGTTCACATACATTATCCACCCCGGTAATCTCTTCCACGAATTCCGAGGCTGAAAATGATCCTTCCGCCCGGCTCAATTCTTCAGCCGTATAAGTCTTCAAAAGGAAGCTGATATTTCCTGCAGAATTTTAAGAGTCCCGGCCCTCCGCCTTCAAGTCAATGGTCGCCACCTGGCAGAGTGCTTCCGGATAAAGATACTGTTCTTTCAATACCTGATCTACCAGATGCTCAATCTGCTCCATCGTTGCCCCCTTCCGGCATCCGATTCCCAGAGTGATGCACCTTGGAATCAACCACAGGCAGTGGTCAAAATACTGATTCTGATAAGAGGGACTAATGCTGATTCCCAAAAGATACTTCATCTTTGTTTTCCGGCTGCAGCCTTCCCGCCCACACAAAACCATCCGGCAGCTTTCCTTCCACAGTAAAATCGCTCTGGAATCCCACCGGATATCCACTGAGCAAGGAAGCCGAAACCTCCTTGGCATACGTCATATTCGATAAGACCATATTATGTCTTGCGGCATAGACGTCTACAGCAAACTTCTTGTTCACATCGGTGGCTGTGGTTAATACCGGTGTTGCCTGAAGCTGTTCTGCCAGCCAGACCGCCAGTTCATTGGCGCCTCCGATATGTCCGGACAGAAGCGGAATACAAAACTTCCCCTCTCTCATCCAGCACGATCACCGCCGGGTCCTGCCGTTTATCTTTGATATATGGTGCAATCGTCCGAACCGTGATTCCGGTAGCGCCCACAAAAATCAATGCATCACTGTCCTGAAACCGCTTTTCCGTCCATCCCTTCAAATCTTCCTTTAATTCTGACGGATGCCCCTTCTCCGTAAAACGGCTCTTACATGCAATCTCCGTCTCATGCCCTTCTTTTTTTGCAGAATCTCCTGAATCCATTGTAATAATGAAAACCCCGCCTGGGTAAAACAAATTCCTGCTATCTTCATAAGCTTCTCCTTCTCTTACCGGAAATCCCCCTCTGACCGCTCTTATACTTCCTTTTCATCGATTCCTTGCCTGAACTCCGTAGTAAAACCCGGATGATACAACAAAGATCTGTCATAATGGCTATGTGTCACCACGTCCCCGATAATCATCAACGCTGTTTTCGTAATGTTCTCTCTTTTTTGCAGTCTCTGCCAGTGTGCCTACGGTACAGATACAGGTTTTCTCATCCTTCCATGTCGCTTTATACACAATTGCCGCCGGCGTATCCTTGAGTATCCGCCTTCCACCAGACGCGCACTCAGTTCTTCCAACATTCCGGTACTTAAAAATACCACCATCGTTGCATGATGAGCCGCAAATGACTGAATGCTCTCTTTCTCCGGTACCGGTGTCCTTCCGCCATTCTTGTAATGATCACACTCTGAGACACATCCGGTAACGTATATTCCAGATTTAAAGCGGAAGCCGCCCCGCAGAATGCACTGACACCCGGACAGGTATCGTATGTAATTCCCTTCTCATCCAATACATCCATCTGTTCACGGATTGCACCATAGATGCAGGGGTCTCCCTATGCAGACGAACGGTAGTCCATCCCTTTTCTTCCGCTTCCTCCATGACAGCCAGTACTTCTTCCAGCGTCATCTTCGCTGAATTGTAGACTTCACACCCTTCTTTCTTATATTCCAGAAGTTCCGGATTCACAAGCGACCCTGCGTAAATAATCACATCCGCCTCTTCCAGATACTTTTTCCCCCGTACCGTAATCAGATCTGGGGCTCCTGAACCTGCTCCCACAAAATGTATCATCTGTCCTTCTCCTTTACAATAATCAATGAATAGTAACCTGCATTCTCCGGAATCTCCTCCACCGAGTGATAAATCTTTTCTTCCGGCATTCCGCAGTTCTCAATCATCACCGCTTCTTCCCGCTTATCGATCAGCATCTGTTTACCCTGCCCATCTGCTTTCCTGCCTTCATCAAAACCTTTGGTTCCCGATAAGGATAAGGCTTCTTCAATCTGATAGGATGCCGGTATCACATGCAGCGGCTCTGCCTTTTCCACCAGACCAATATTCATCTTTGCGGCTACCGCACAAAAAGAAGTGATTCCGCTAATAATTTCCACCGGATATCCGGCAGCTTCCATCCGCTTGTGTACATACAGATAGGTCGAATACACCGTCGGATCTCCCAGAGTCAGAAATGCCACCTGCTTTCCCGCATCCAGAAGTTTCTGAATTGCTGCCGCCCCCTGATTGTGACTCTCCTCCAGCTTCGCCGCATCCTTTGTCATAGGCATCAAAACCGGAAGAAGTTCCTTCTCAGCCAACGCGGATATGCCTGTATCACAATCTTGTAAGCCACCGTCTCTTCCGGTTTTCCCCGGCACCGCAATCACATCACTTTCCCGGATAATCCGAAGTGCCTTCAGCGTTAATAATTCCGGATCCCCGGTCCTACACCCACTCCATATAGTTTTGCTCTCATGTTTTTGTTCTCCTCTGGTTCTTATTATTTTTTAGGCGATTGCGAAACTCTTCCGGCTTTTCATCCTCTGTTTTCTATTCTTCACCATTGATCTTCCGAATCAAATCTGGAACATTGGAAGTTTCACCTAATTTTCCTTTCACTTGTGAAAATAGTATCGTTCCGGTTTCCATTTGTCCTCTGCATCGGTTCTGCAGATAAAATTCAACTTTTTCGCAGACCTGCTGCATGGTTCGGTCTAACATATTACCCCCTGCTTCCTCCAAAGATCTAAAGCCTCCTCTGTCGTCAGGGTATCCAGAATTCTTCCGGCTGTCCTTGCATCCCCTCCTGCTCTCAGATATGCCGCCGCCATCAGTTCTGCCCGGCTGTCTGCATTCTGGGAATGAGTATTCATAATCCCGCCCGATACTTTGATAAATTTTCCGATGTGGGCGATGAACAGAATCCCTTTGACTCCCAGTTCCACCGCCATATCAAGCGTCTCTCCCACATAATTACTGCACTTCATCTCTGCGCTGCGCTTCAATTTGGGCATCCGGCGGCAAATGCCGCTCCGTAATTTCCAGGTGTGATCAGCAGATAACGTGCGCCTCCGGTCACCAACATCTGCATTTCCAGGCGAATACTGTAAATACATCTCATGTTCTTATTTATCAAAATTTTTATAACCATTCTTTTAATTTAAAACAATTTCTCATGTTCTAAAAAACATTTCGGTATAAAACGTTTAAATACATCTCATGTTCTTATTTATCTTTTTATTTAAATACATCTCATGTTCTTATTTATCTTTTGGGAATTACAAAATAATAGGAATCAAGTTTAAATACATCTCATGTTCTTATTTATCGCGATCTTCTTTTCCATACTACGTGTATGGAAGTCGAATGGTTTTAAATACATCTCATGTTCTTATTTATCCAAAATATGAACACAGGGAAATACATGTAGAATAATTATAAGAATCATTGGGTTTAAAAATACATCTCATGTTCTTATTTATCTTCAATATTTTTAAATGGTCAATAAATCAAATGGTGAGTTTAAATACATCTCATGTTCTTATTTATCTCTGAAATTGATTATAAACATTCCGAAATTTCTGAAATGTTTAAATACATCTCATGTTCTTATTTATCAAAATTGCAAATACATCCATTGTAATTTATGTAAACAGATAGAATTTTAAATACATCTCATGTTCTTATTTATCCTAAATTAATACCGCTTAAAAAGTTTTAACGTATCAAATTTTGTTTTAATACATCTCATGTTCTTATTTATCTTTTGGTTTAAACGATTCTCAAAACTTTAAAGCAGCCAGTTTAAATACATCTCATGTTCTTATTTATCGTGACAGGATATAAAGTTGATAAACTAAGTATGGGTTTAAATACATCTCATGTTCTTATTTATCTAAACTTCGAAAATCAAAAAATAGAGGTTAAATAAAATTTCAGTTTAAATACATCTCATGTTCTTATTTATCCATTTATCCAAATTTATAAAATGTAAATGGATTGAAGTTTAAATACATCTCATGTTCTTATTTATCAAAAATGGGTCTTACATCTCATGTTCTTATTTTTATTTCAAATTCTTCATGTTCTTATTTATCCTGCAGTTTAAATACATCTCATGTTCTTATTTATCTGGATATCCGGGTATCAGGAATTACGAAATTGTTTCTCCGCTAAATTCAAGTTTTCTCAAAATTTTTAAGTTTTTAAATACATCTTATCTCGTCTTAACATGCATAAATATGGTGAATAAGTTGGATGGGATTGATGTAAACTGTACCTGCGAGATGCCTACTCTGATTGTTCATAATCTGGATCAGCCGGGGCATGTGGCGGAGGTAGCTTCTATGCTGTCTCATAAATCTGTAAATATTGCCAACATGCGGCTTTACCGGAACAGGAGGGGTGGTGCAGCGGTTATGGTGCTGGAGACCGATCAGGATATTCCGGAGGAATCCATCCGGTGGCTGGAACATTTGGAAGGTGTAACAAAGTTACGTATATTAATGTGGATGAGTAGGCGACTCCGGAAGAGTTTCGCAATCGCCTGGCGTAGATGAGAATTGAAAGGAGTAAAGGATGGCTTTTGGGGCGTTGCAGGAGATAGAGAGGATTTGTGAAGAACAGGATATTACATTTGGAAAAGCGGTCAGAATGGACGACTGTAATGAACAGGGAATAACTGAGGATGAGTCTTTGGAAAAAATGCGGGGAATTGTGGCAGATGATGCAGAATGCGGTGCAGGAATATGACCCGAATCTGCGGTCAAACAGCGGGCTTGTGGGTGGTTTTGGAGGAAAAATGAGGGAATATGTAATGAACGGACAGGCAATAACCGGAGCGTTTGTGGGTGAAGTGATTGCTGCTGCCCTTGCAATGGGAGAGTCCAACGCCTGTATGAGACGGATTGTAGCTGCGCCGACTGCCGGGGCCTGCGGTGTCCTGTCTGCAGTACTGGTCACAGCTTCAAAGAATGGAATTTCGGGTGAAACAATGGAGGAAGAGCGAATTCTGGAGGCACTTTATGTTGCGGCAGGAATCGGAGCAGTCATTGCAAAGCGGGCTTATATTGCGGGTGCGTCCGGTGGGTGTCAGGCCGAGATCGGATCGGCAAGTTCCATGGCAGCCGGAGCACTTACAGCATTACGGGGTGGAACGCCGCAGCAGATTTGCCACGCTGCGGCAATGGCGCTGAAAAATCTTCTGGGACTGGTCTGTGATCCGGTGGGTGGTTTGGTGGAGATTCCTTGTGTTAAGAGAAATGTGATTGGGGCAGTGGGAGCGCGGCGGCGGCAGACATGGCTTTGGCGGGAATTACCAGTCAAATTCCTCCGGATCAGGTGATTGATGCAATGAAAGAAGTGGGTGACAGGATGCATGCTTCTTTAAAAAGAAACGGGAGAGGGCGGACTGGCTGCGACCCCAGCAGCCAAAAGTATGAATATTTTCTTTTTTTTTTATGTCAGGTTTGGTATAATGGAATTCAGGTAAGCATCCGAAGGATGAAGCAGTAATGTTAAGAATGGAAAATGAAGCCCGAAGGAGGTTTTATAAAATGGCAGAAAACAAGAACACAAAGAGGAATACGTATACCATATACGATGATAATACGGTGGGCACCGTACAGATTGCTGATGAGGTAGTGGCTATCATTGCAGGACTGGCTGCCACGGAGGTGGATGGTGTCGCTTCCATGGCCGGGAATATTACCAATGAACTGGTGGGAAAATTGGGGATGAAGAATCTCTCAAAGGGTGTGAAAGTAGAAGTGATGGAAGGTGTCGTGAGCGTAGATCTGGCACTGAATATCAAATATGGATACAGCATTCCGAAAACCAGTGCGAATGTACAGGAAAAAGGTAAAGTCTGCAATTGAGAATATGACCGGTTTGGAAGTATCTGACGTCAATGTCAGCATTGCGGATGTGGATATGCAGCAGGCAGATTGATAAGGCTGTGGACAGCAGAAGAAAAACAGGCTGCGGCTATGATAAGCGGCAGCCTTATTTACTATGAAAGTCCCGGACAGCAGCCATGACCTGGAGTGTGCTGGCACGCGCAGGTCATGGATATTGAACGGGCAAGCCGGTATGAGTAAGGAGAGCGGAAGCCCGGATTACGAATACTGGCGGCAGATGCGGGAGTGCAAAGCACGGAGCATCTGGCTTTCATAAATGGTGATGTCTGCACCAGCAGACATGACAAAGCAGCCATGAACCGGGTGTGCTTGCACACAGGGGTCATGGATATTGAACAGGCAAGCCAATATGAGTAAGGAGGGCGACAGCCCGGATTACAGCGGCGATGCACGCACGCCGCGGAGCAATCGGCTTTCATGAGTGGTACAGGAATTTGGAGGATATAGGATGAACAGAAGTGAATTGCGGGAGAGCATATTCAAACTCCTTTTTATGGGTGATTTCAACAGTAGGAGAGGAGATGCCTGAGCAGCTGAATTTATATTTTGAGAATCTGGATCAGGAACACGAGGGTTTTGAGTGAAGGATCAGATATACATGGAACGGAAGTATCAACATGTCCGCGAGCATATGGATGTCATTGATGGAGTATTGAATGCGTGTACAACCGGTTGGAAAACAAGCCGGATGAGTAAAGTGGATTTGAATATTCTGCGTCTTGCGGTATATGAGATGATTTATGATGAGGAGATTCCGGTTCGTGTGGCGATTAATGAGGCGGTTGAGATTGCAAAGCGTTTCGGAGGAGATGAATCTGCATCTTTTATCAATGGAATTCTTGGGAAGGTATCAAAAGAAAAGTGTTCCAAAAGAAGAGGAAGAAAAACATTTGACAGAACAAGCAGGAGAATAAGGTGAGCAGCGTATATTCCGTAGGACAGGTCAATACTTATATCAAGCAGATGTTTCAGCAGGATTTTATGCTGAATCGTATGTTTGTACGCGGGGAAGTCAGTAACTGTAAGTATCATACGTCGGGGCACATTTACTTTTCTTTAAAAAGATGAGACGGGGAACGATTGCCTGTGTAATGTTTGCGGGAAACAGGAGAGGTCTGGCTTTTCGGATGAAGGACGGAGATAAGGTCGTGGTCGGCGGCAGTGTCAATGTTTATGAGCGTGACGGACGCTATCAACTATATGCGAAGGATATTAAACTGGAGGGAGCGGGCATATTATATGAATGCTTTCTTGCACTTAAAGCGGAATTGGAAGAGATGGGGATGTTTGCTTCGGAATATAAGCAGCAGATTCCGTCTTATGTCAGACGGCTCGGCGTGGTGACGGCACCCACAGGAGCTGCCATTCAGGATATCCGCAATAGTTCTTACCGGCGGAATCCGTATATTCAGATTGTCCTTTATCCGGCGCTTGTTCAGGGCGAGGGGGCAAAGGAATATTGCCGCTGGAATTGAGGCGCTCGATCAGATGAATCTGGATCTTATTATCGTGGGCAGAGGCGGCGGTTCCATTGAAGACCTCTGGGCATTTAATGAAGAAGTAGTGGCGCGGGCTATTTTCCAGTGTAATACGCCTGTTATTTCAGCCGTCGGTCATGAAACAGACACAACAATTGCAGATTTTGTAGCAGATCTGCGTGCACCGACGCCTTCGGCAGCAGCGGAGCTTGCGGTGGCAGATATCCGGGGATTCTGGAGCAGATAGAGGCGTATCAAAATCGTCTTCAGTATGCGATGCAGAATCGGATCTTATTATATCGGAGAAAAGTTGAAGGATATGAGGCAAGGTGGAATTATCTAAGTCCCCAAAATCAGATTTTTTTTGAAAAGAGACAGAGGCTGTTGGAAGTTGAGGAACGGCTGCAGAATCGGATGAAATGGGTGCTGACAGATCGAAAGCATCGAATGCAGATGTATATTCAGCAGATGAAAGGATTATCTCCCCTTGATAAACTAAATCAGGGATTTTCCTATGTGGAAGATGAATCCGGTGCGGCGGTTGTTCGGGTACAGCAGGTGAAGGTGGGAAGTAAGGTGCGGATTCAGGTCAGTGACGGAGCACTTGATGCGCAGATTGAAGGAATCACGCCGATTAGGAGAGATTAAAGGAGCAGATATGGCGGACAAGAAAAGAACAGACATTGGAAGATTCATTTGCGATGTTGGATAAGATGGTGGAACAGTTGGAGCGTCCGGATATTAGTCTGGAGGAATCGTTTCAGGTTTATAAAAAGGGCATGGAATTGTTAAAAACGTGTAATAGTAAGATTGATACTGTTGAGAAGAAGATGCTTCAGATAAATAAGAATGGTGAGTTAAGTGAGTTTTAAAAGAGGAATTAGACAGAAAGACAAAAGAGGTGGAATCGGTTATTTTACGATTCCTGCCAAAAGAAGTTTCCAAAAAAATTGATTGAGGCTCTCAATTATAGTATAAAAGCAGGCGGAAGAGAATCCGTCCTCTTTTGATGTGGGAAAGTTATCAGATGTACGGCGGAAATCATGCAGTGATTGAACCGTTTATGGCGGCAATAGAGATGATTCACACATTCTCTGATTCATGATGATCTTCCTGCTATAGATGGGGATTTGTATCGGAGAGGTAAGAAGACAACACATGCAGTTTACGGGGAAGCGCTAGGAGTTTTAAGCGGGGATGCACTTTTAAATCTTGCGTATGAGACGGCGATCGGTGCATTTCTTATCCGGATGACAAGCAAAAGACAATTGAAGCACTGGCTGTGCTGGCAAGAAAAACAGGAATACGTGGAATGCTGGGCGGACAGAGTGTGGATGTGACCAATGAAAAACAAGAGGTGCATCAAATGGAAAAGGAAATGTTGGATTACATCTATCTGAATAAGACGGCTGCACTTCTGGAGGCGCCGCTTATGATCGGTGCCATATTGGGAGGCGCTTCCAGAGGCGAAGTATCCTGTCTGGAACAGATTGGAAGAAAAGATTGGGCTGGCGTTTCAGATTCAGGATGATATTCTGGATGTGACCAGTACAACGGAGGAACTTGGAAAACCAGTGTTCAGCGATGAGAAGAATCATAAGACAACGTATGTGACATTGTTGGACGTTGAGGGAGCCGGGAAAGAAGTGGAACGGCTGACTTCGGATGCTGTCCGGTTATTGGAAACGCTGCCGGGCGAAAAAGCATTTATGAAAGAATTACTAAACTACCTTGCATTGAGGAAAAAATAAATGTCATTTCCTTCCTGCGTACAGGCGCAGATGCTGAAAGGATGAAATTACTATGCTGGAACAGATAAAGAAACCGAATGATGTTAAGATCTCATACCGGAACAGCAGCTTCCGGAACTTGCGGATGAAATCCGGGAATTTTTGGTGAAATCACTTAGTAAGACCGGCGGACATCTCGCATCGAATCTGGGGGCGGTGGAATTGACGATTGCTCTGCACCGGGTGCTAATTTTCCAAAAGATAAATTAATCTGGGATGTGGGTCATCAGGCATATACCCATAAGATACTGACCGGAAGGAAAGAGTCTTTTGAGAAACTGCGCCGGGGAAGGAGGAATCAGCGGATTTCCGAAGAGAGGAAAGTGACTGTGATGCCTTTGATACAGGGCCACAGTTCCACTTCTATTTCGGCGGGGCTGGGTTATGTAAAAGCCCGGGATCTGAAAAAGGAAAAATATACCGTGGTATCGGTGATCGGTGATGGGGCACTTACCGGAGGTATGGCATATGAAGCCATGAACAATGCTGCTGAACTGAAGAAGAACTTTATTATTGTATTAAATGATAATAAAATGTCTATCTCCCCAATGTCGGCGGGATATCCAGTTATCTGGCGGATGTTCGGATGGCATCTGCATATACGGACCTGAAGATGGGAGTGACACATACCCTGGAAAAGATTCCGGGGGTAGGCAAAGGAATGGTTGATACACTCAGGCGAACCAAGAGCAGTATCAAGCAGTTTGTGATTCCGGAATGTTTTTTGAGAATATGGGACTTACGTATCTGGGACCGGTGGATGGTCATGATACAAGAAAACTAATCCGGGTTTTTCAAAGAGGCAAAACGTTTTAAAGGGCCTGTTATGGTACATGTGCTTACCGAAAAGGGCAGGGGATATGAGCCTGCCATGCGGCATCCCTCCGGTTTCACGGAACTTCTCCGTTTGAGATAGAGACAGGTTTGCCAAGCAAACGTTCGAATCCTACCTGGACGGATATTTTCTCGACCGTGATGCGGAAAATGGGAGACAGGGAGCCGGAGGTTGCGGCAATTACGGCAGCCATGAAAGAGGGTGTGGGTCTTAAGCGGTTTGCAAATATGTTCCCTGACCGTTTTTTGATGTGGGGATTGCAGAAGAACATGCGGTAACATTTGCAGCAGGTCTTGCACTTGGCGGTCTGCTTCCGGTTGTGGCAATTTATTCTTCCTTCCTGCAGCGGGCATTTGATCAGATTATGCATGATGTGTGTATGCAGAATTTACATGTGGTATTTGCCATTGACCGGGGAGGACTGGTTGGAAATGATGGAAAAACCCATCAGGGAGTATTTGATCTGTCTTACCTGAATATGATGCCGAATATGACAGTTATGGCACCGAAAAATAAGTGGGAACTTTCGGATATGATGAAATTCGCTGTTCATTATGATGGGCCGGTGGCAATTCGTTATCCGAGGGGAGAGGCGTACACAGGGCTTGAGGAATATCGGGCTCCGGTGGAGTATCAGAAAGCAGAATGGATTTATCATGGAGAAGAGGTTGCAATTCTGGCTGTCGGGGAGCAGAGTCCGGGCGGCAGAAAAAGCAGTGGAGGTGCTACGGAGTAAGGGGGGGTGGAATCCAACACTTGTGAACATGCGCTTTGTGAAGCCCTTTTGATCAGGCGGTGGTACAGAAACTGGCAAAATCCCATCAGTGTTTGTTTACGGTGGAGGAAAATGTAAAGACCGGCGGGTTCGGAGAGCAGGTGCTTACGTTTGTGAAAGAGAACAGACTGGATGCAGATGTTGAGATTCTGGCGCTTCCGGATACGTTTATCTCTCACGGAAGTGTGGAATATCAGGAAAGGATAACCGGGATAGATGCACAGGAATTGCAGAAAGTGTGGAGAAGTATAGAGAAAAAATCTGAGACAGGAGAGCAACAGTAAAATGAAGGAGCGTTTGGACGTACTTATGGTAAAAGCGTGGTCTGGCAGCTTCCAGAGAGAAAAGCCAAGGCTGTTATTATGGCCGGGGATGTGCTGGTGGACGGACAAAGAGAAGATAAAGCAGGAACCATGTTTGCTGATACCGTGGATATTACCCTGAAAGGAAATCCACTTCCCTATGTAAGCCGGGGCGGACTGAAACTTGAGAAAGCTATGACACATTTTAACCTGATGCTGGACGGAAAGGTCTGTATGGATGTGGGCGCTTCCACGGGAGGGTTTACAGATTGTATGCTGCAAAATGGGGCGGTAAAGGTTTATGCGGTGGATGTGGGACACGGACAATTGGACTGGAAGCTGCGGAATGATGAACGGGTTGTCTGTATGGAAGAACCAACATCCGCTATGTTGTTCGGAGGATATTCAGGAGCGGCCTTCTTTTGTATCCATTGATGTATCCTTTATTTCTCTTACTAAAGTACTGGGACCGGTTCGAGGGAATTGATGGAGAAAGACGGGGAACTGGTCTGCCTGATCAAGCCGCAGTTTGAGGCGGGACGTGAAAGGTTGGAAAAAAAGGCGTTGTCAGAGACCCGGCGGTTCATGAAGAGGTAATCTGCAAGGTGATGGAATTTGCTGCGGAAATCGGTTTGAGCTTTTACACCTTGAGTACTCACCGATCAAAGGACCGGAGGAATATCAGTATCTTCTTCATGTTCGGAAGGCGGCTGAACCGATAGAGGCTGACCGGCTTCAGTAAAGGAAACTGTGAAAGAGGCACATGGAACATTGGATTGAGGACAGAGTCAGCAACATGTCCGTTGAAATGAAACATAAGATTGACTGGAAGATAAGATGAAACGATTTTATATCATAACCAATACACTGAAGGATCGGCAGTTGACAGTAACCCATGAAATTTCCGGTTATCTGGAGAAGCATGGATGTATCTGCTATATCAAAGAGGAGATGGATCATAGAGACCGGCAGATTCCAAAAAGATGTGGAATGTATCCTAGTACTGGGCGGTGATGGGACGCTGCTGCAGGCTGCAAGAGAAGTGGTGGATCTTGGGATTCCGCTGTTAGGTGTGAATCTTGGAACGCTTGGATATCTGGCGGAGTTGGATCAGAAAACCATGTATTCTGCGCTGGATCATCTGATGCGTGACGAGTATCAGATTGAGCGGCGGATGATGCTTACGGGCAGTGTTTATCATAAGGAAAATTGGCGGCTGTAGATCTTGCATTGAATGATATTGTGATTACCAGGGAAGGGGCGCTTCGTGGGTGCGGTATCATAATTATGTCAATGGCGGATTTCTGAATTCTTACAAAGCAGATGGGATTATTATCTCCACGCCCACCGGTTCTACAGGATATAGTTTGTCGGCGGGAGGTCCGATTATTTCACCATCAGCCTCTTCTCTGCTAATGACGCCCCTGGCACCGCATACATTGAATACCAGAAGCATTATTTTTCCGGATGGAGATAAGATTGCGGTGGAGATCGGTTCGGGCAGAGACGGGCAGACAGAACATGCAGTGGCTACTTTTGACGGGGGATACCAGGGCGCCTATGGTCAGCGGTGACCGGATTGAGATTCAAAAATCAGGAAGGGATACGCTGATTGTTAAAATCAGTGATACCAGTTTTCTGGAGACACTTCGGAATAAGATGGCAATTACGTAAGGGATAAGGCACCACGATATTTGGGGACGGACGGAAAAAAAGAGGGGCAGGCGAAGTTCATAGAGCTTTGCTTGCTTCTGCGCTTCTCCTCAGCCAGAGCATGTTGTAAAAATCATTGCACCAATCTGTACGTCCCAATTTGCGCCCTGGCGATGTTCGATTTAGTCAACGTAGCACCGCTACGTCTCCCCAATCGAACATCGTCAGAACACAAATTTGAACGTACATCTTGGTACAAGCATTTTTTCAACCCGCTCACTTGCGTTCTCCCTAAGACGCTCAAGAAAGCCTTTGCGCCTAAGTGTTCACAGCAAGTGGATCTTCGGGCGCACTCCGAAGTCAGCGCAAATCTCTATGAACTTCGCCTGCCCCTCTTTTTCCTGACTTCTGGATATTGTGTGGTTGTGTTGCGGCGTGTTTGGAGATTTGTTTTATGAGAGGATGTTCTGCCTTTTGGTGAATGGATGAGATTGTGTTGTTAAGGAATATTAAAAAGAACAAATGTTCTTAAAAGGATTGACTTTTGAGGGTGAGGTGTGTTATTCTACAGATGGGGTTGAAAAAAGTTCGTTGAAGACACTTTTGTCAGCAGTTTGTGGATGTTTTTATAGAATGGAATGGGGTAGGTTTGATAGGAGGCAGATGGGATGAAGATTGCCAGGCATGCGCAGATTTTGAAGTTGATTGGGCAGTTTGATATAGAGACGCAGGAGGAGTTGGCGGCGAGGCTGAATGAGACGGGATTTCAGGTGACGCAGGCTACAGTGTCCAGAGATATCAGGCAGTTGAAATTGATGAAGATTACGAAGGAAGATGGGCACTCGAAGTATGCGGTGATGCAGAATGCGGATCAGGAGTATGCGGTGCGGTATGTGCGGGTGTTGAAGGATGCTTTGATTTCTATGGATTTGGCGGAGAATCTGTTGGTGATTAAGACGGTTTCAGGAATGGCTATGGCTGCGGCTGCGGCGCTGGATGAGTTGAACTGGAGTGAGATCGTAGGGTGTATTGCGGGGACAATACAATTATGTGTGCAATCCGGAGTAAGGATGAGGCTTTGATTGTCATGGATAAGTTGAAAAAACGTTGGAAAGATTCCTGTGAGGGTAAGGATGAGGCGTATAATATGTTGACAAATCTACATGTGAAGAATTTGGCATTGATTGATGAGATTGAAGTGGAATTCGGACCGATTGAATATCCTGACGGGGGAGACCGGTGCCGGAAAATCTATTATCATTGGTTCGGTGAATCTTGCCCTGGGCAGGAAGATGTCTAAAGAGATGATTCGTGAGGGTGAACATTCTGCCCTGGTTGAACTGGTATTTCAGACCAGAAATCCCAAAGTGCTGAGCAAGTTAAAAAGAGATGGAGATTGATACGGCAGATGGACAGGTAATCATTACCAGAAAAATGTCGGAGAGCAGGGTATCAGCAAGATTAATGGAGAGACCTGTACTGTAAGCCAGATTAAGCAACTGGCGGAGGAACTTCTGGATATTCACGGACAGCATGAGCATCAGTCTTTGCTGTATCAGGAGCGGCAGCTTGCGATTCTGGATGCTTATGGCAAGGTGCAGACGGCTGCAGTAAGAGAGAAGTAGAGGCATCCTATCAGGTTTACAGGAGGCTTCAGAAGGAACTGGAGCAGTATCAGATGGATGAAGAAGCAAGAGCCGGAGAAATTGCTTTTTTTTTGGAGTTTGAAATACAGGAGGTTGAAGAGGCAGATTTAAAGAAGGGGGAAGATGAGCAGCTTGAGCAGCAGTATCGGAAAATGTCTAATGCAAGGAAAATTGCGGACAGCTTAAATCAGGTTCATATGCTGACTGGCTATCAGGAAAACAGCGGTGCCGGAGAGCAGGTGGGAAGAGCCCTGCGTGAACTGGGAGCAGTGGCAGACTGCGATGAGCAGATGAAGAGTATGTTGTCGGTACTGAATGATATTGACGGATTATTGAATGATTTTAATCGGGAAGTATCAGGTTATATGACGGAGCTGACGTTTTCGGAGGAGGAATTTTTCCGGATGGAGAAACGTCTGGATGAATTGAATCATTTAAAGTCAAAATATGGAAATTCTATCGAAGAGATATTTTTATATAAAAGAAACAGAGTGAGAAGCTGGAACAGCTTCAGAATTTCGAGGCACGAAAGGCAGAATTACTGGAAGAATTGCGGTGTGCAGAAGCAAAATTAGACGCGGCTTCACATAATTTATCGAAAAATCGGCAATTCTATAGTGAGAAGTTGGAAAAAGAAATCGTAGAGGAACTCAAAGAGTTAAATTTTGCGGATGTGAAGTTTGGGATTGCATTTTCGAAGATGGATCATTATACGAAGCAGGGTTTTGATATGATTGAGTTTCAGATTTCAACAAATCCCGGAGAACCTGTGAAGGCGTTGACAAAAGTGGTTTCCGGAGGTGAATTGTCCCGTATTATGTTGGCAATTAAAACAATCCTTGCAGATAAGGATGATACAGAAACTTTGATTTTTGATGAAATCGATACAGGGATCAGTGGGCGGACGGCACAGAAGGTGTCTGAGAAGATGGCAAGAATCGGGAGAAATCATCAGGTTCTGTGTATTACATCTTCCCCAGATTGCTGCTATGGCAGATGAACATTTTTGAAATTTTGAAATCCGTGGAAGGTATGGAAACACGGACCAGGATTCAGACTGTCGGAGGACGAGTCAATACTGGAACTGGCGCGGATTCTGGGCGGCGCTAAGATTACTCAGGCAGTGGAAAAAATGCGAAAGAGATGAAAGAATTGGCGGCGATTCAAAAAACTTCCCGATTATAAAAGTTGAATTATCACATACTAGAAAAGGGTACCTGAGAGATTGACAGGTATCCTTTTTCCGCTTAACGGCGATAGTCGAAAAGATACAAATCATGTGTTTTGCGGCTGTAGTTTGGGAAAGGATGTGATAAAGATGAACAGAAAGAGGAAATACCGTAATTTTACCCTGATGCTTCTTGCCGCGGCATCAGTT
>VOFB01001218.1_pt1 | contig 24358 bp, 21 predicted proteins | sample 5384141 | NCBI WGS metagenome assembly VOFB01 (sample SAMN12384721, study PRJNA508395) | human gut metagenome | isolation source: healthy gut A | host: Homo sapiens | reverse complement strand
CAATGTTTACACTTAAATCTGCCATAGTAATTTATTTATTAAAACAGGACCTTCTTTACATACACACAAATGACCTTCTGTCGTATTTTTCCACACAACATAAGCATGCTCCGAGTGGTATATACCTCTCCATATTTGGCAAACTCTTCCAGCTGCAACAGATCTTTGTCGCTACGGGCACCTAACAGGAACGTAGGTTTATGGCCTTTTTAGCCAACTGCTCACCTAAATAAAGCATAGGGGCTGTTCCGACACCTCCACCAACTAATAAGAGCTTATCAGAAGCCTCCAGAGGCATTGTATATGCATTTCCCAGTGGAAGCACTACATTTATTGTTTCACCGGGATTAACCTCTGCCAAACGTCTTGTTCCATCACCAACCAGCTGGATCAGAAACCAGACCTCATTTCGCTGTTTATCTACAAAATTAATAGAAATGGGACGCCGTAAGAATGTAGTAGGCGAACCGTCCACCCGGAGTTCGGCAAACTGCCCAGGAACATTTCGGGCAGTAATGACTGAGATGTCAATTTCAGCAATACATAGTTTGCATTCAATCTGATATTCTCAGTAACTGTCAGATCTAAAATAAATTTCTTCATGTATGGATATAAAAGTATAAATTCGTATTCCGGGTGCAAAGATACAGGAAATTGCTCAAACCACCGATTTTACTCTTCATTTTTCAGGTCGAAACGTCTCATAGGTATTATCATCGAAAAATATTCTTATTTCCGTGATTTTCTGGCAGGCTTTTCTATATACCTAATCTCTTGTTTTACAATCTCTTTGGGGGCATTTTCGGCGTTTCTTAACGGCGTTTCCTTGCGATTTTCCGGAAGAGTCGTCTCTTTGGACGGATTTACGGGATTCTCGTCGAATAAAGAAGGCAGATAATCGTGATTAGAAGAAGAAAAGGAAGTTCCTTCTTCAGACACCATCATTTCGCCCTTACCATAAAGCAACCATTCAAGATTTACATAGTCATACTTTTGATGAACCTTCATAACGACCTCTAAGCTGGGTTTATTCCGATCATTCAAAATATGCGAGAGAGTAGATTGCTGCACTCCAATTGTTTCAGCAAAAACTCTAGGAGGAACTTTTTCTCTTTCCATTATCATTCTGATTCTGTCTTTTATTTCCATACTACCTTCTTTTTTATTACAATTGTATGTGTTATGTATCTATTTCACAAAAATACGCACTATCTCATTGATTATACAAAGGTAAATAATTAGATTCACAAAAAAGCAAATTACAAATATAAAAATATCAATATTACAAAAGTATATTATATTATACAAATCGAATATTACGCCTGTATATAGAATAAAACGAGTTATTATAAGCATATAGCTTTAGTTTAATTATATAATATAAAAATACAGATATACAACTATATATATAACACAAATAAAACTCAAATAGAGACATTCACAAATATACATACCACATAGAGAAGGCTCTTATAGTACAAATTGATATAATAAACTATATAATATTGATTTATAATAAGATAATAGAGATAAAAGTATTTGTTAATGCCTGAAAAACTACATTTGTATATAGGGTATTATTTTTGTAAATGCATAAATGTATTATTGTAAACATCATCTTTCGATTACATTTGGAATCTATTCACATAAGTACACTACACATCTGTAACCACATAAATACACAAAAAGTAAATATTGATAGTTGCAAAAGCAATAAAAGGAAGGATCAACTCATACTTTACTAATGTATATTGCTATTTTTTTCTAATCATCCTTTACAATCTTCTCTAAAAAGAAAATCCTTGCAATATTTCCGTACCGATCTCCACTTATTTATTTTTTTTCGATTCTAGGAAGCTCATTTCTAACATAAACAAATGAAATACAAAGACTTACCCCTGTAATTCTGATTCTATTTTTCTATTAAACTAGAAAAAATAGGCTTATAGTAATCAAATATACTCTGGATTATCAAAATGACACTAATGGATGATTATAGAGAAAAGAAAAAATCTCCATTCTCACTATAAAACGATCCCTTTAAAATCCAAAATGTTTTTTTGAGAAACTCAAGAATAAGTAAACTTTTCTCGTTTAAAAATTAAATCTCCTATTTAAAAGAAAAAAATTTCCTTGAAGGCAGATCAATACAAAATTCTAAAAATATACTTTGTGCAGTTCGTTAAATGGGTAACTCTATAAAACTACAAAAGGAGTAAATCTATTTGTAAAATAATCACTGGCATTGTGAAAGTCTTTTTTATAATGGAAGTAATTGCGGGAATACAAAAAAAAAGACATATACTTCCCGTTTCTATCTACGGTAAAAGTATATGTCTGATTATATAGGTAATTCTTAATCCTACTTAATGCAAAATCTTGAACACTAATTCACGAAGAATATCTCCATCTGTCATAGAACTATTTTGGACTCCTTTGGATTTTGCATCAGCATATCGTATTTCTCCAACAATTTGCATGGTCTTTACTCCGCTATATTTTCGCATTGCTGCCATATAATCCCGAGCCTGCCAGGGAGTTCTTAACCCTAACATATTTGCAATCCCTTGCTCTGATTTATCCGGTGCATAATAAGTCAACATTAGGTTGGAGTAAAAGCTGAATAATAAAGACAGCGTCATTTGGATCGGATTAGTTTTCGGATTTTCCTCAAAATATTTTATTATCTTATTTGCTTTCAATATATCCTTTTCCACTAAAGCGCTGCGCAATTCAAAGTTATTATAATCTTTGCTTATGCCTATGTTTTTTTCTATCTGTTCAGGAGTTACACGTTTTTGCCCGGCAGGTGAAGTGATAATCAACTTTTCAAGTTCTCCGGTCAGACGACTCAAATCTGAACCTACAAAATCAGCAAGCATAGCAGTTGCTTTAGGTTCCATATCAACTCCTTTCCGTTTCATATAGGAGGCTATAAAACCGGGGAGTTGTGCATCCTTTATTTTTTTAGATTCAAACAGCACACCAACTTTGTCCACCTCGGCAGCCAGCTTCTTTCTACGATCCAACGTTCCATGCTTATGGCATATCACTAAAATGGTGGAAAGCAAAGGCTTTTGAAGATAATACGACAACTCTTCCATATTACGTACCGCCTGCGCTTCCTTAACTACTACTACTTGGTGTTCCGACATCATGGGATAACGCTTTGCGGCATTTATAATCGTTGCCACATCCACATCGGCCCCATACACAACAGTTAGGTTGAATTCTTTTTCCGTCTCACTCAACACATTATCCGTTATGTAATCTGCAATCAAATCGATATAATACGACTCTTCTCCCATCAGGTAATAGATAGGGCGATACTGCTTTGCTCTCAATTCCTTGAGGATGTCATCACAGGTCAGTTCTTGTTTTGCCATATATAATTTTCAGAAAGACTGGATTACCAGTCGAATTTCAAGTGTTTAACAGTTTTCTTTTCATCAATAATCATACGCAAAGAAGCAATACCAATTTCAACATGCTCTTCTACATAATTTCTGGTAACCAAACTATCACTTCTATCTGTTTTTACTCCGTCGGGAGTCATTGGCTGATCGGACACTAATAATAATGCGCCGGTAGGAATATGATTGGCAAAGCCACAACTGAACAAAGTTGCAGTTTCCATATCAACTGCCATAGCCCGGGTCTTTTTCAGATATTCTTTGAATGCATCATCATGTTCCCAGATACGGCGGTTGGTGGTATATACGGTACCAGTCCAATAGTCACGACCTTTGTCACGGATGGATGAAGAAACGGCACGCTGCAACATAAATGCAGGTAACGCAGGTACCTCAGGCGGATAATAATCATTGGATGTTCCTTCTCCACGAATGGCTGCAATGGGTAGAATCAAGTCGCCAAGCTGGTTTTTCTTGTCGATACCACCACATTTTCCCAGAAACAAACAAGCTTTGGGTTGAATAGCTCCCAGCAAATCCATAATGATGGCAGCATTAGGACTTCCCATGCCAAAGTTAATCATAGTGATACCTTCGGCAGAAGCAGAAATCATATTTGCATCCCTTCCTAAGATGGGAACATTAAACTGATTTGCGAAAATCTCGACGTACTTGTTGAAGTTAGTCAACAGAATATACTCTCCAAAATCTTCCAGGTTACGTTTTGTGTAACGGGGCAGCCAATTAGCTACGATTTCTTCTTTCGTTTTCATAATTATCTATTAAATTTGTGGTTCCAATAATGGAAACCGTTATTTAACTTACAAAAATAATAAATGTTATCGTTAAACCTACCAGTATTTGACACTAAAATAAACGTACGAAACGGAAAAAATGTAATTTTCGACGTAATTCGTAAACGATATGTCGCCCTTACCCCTGAAGAATGGGTACGGCAACACTTTGTTCACTTTCTTATTGCACACAAAGGATATCCGACTGCCCTTCTGGCCAATGAAGTAATGGTAAAGTTGAACGGTACTACCAAACGATGCGACACCGTACTTTATCGGAGGGACTTGTCAGCCCGAATGATTGTGGAATATAAAGCACCACATATCGAAATTACACAGGCGGTTTTCGACCAGATCACCCGGTATAATATGGTATTGAAAGTAGATTATCTGATTGTCAGCAACGGAATGCAACATTACTGCTGCCGGATGGATTATGAAAATCAGAGTTATACGTTCCTCCAGGATATTCCAGATTACAAATCTTTATAAAAATAATCCGCTTCATTCGCCTTAAAAAACATACTTATCTGCAAGAATAAAATAGCGTCACTATCCGTTCAAGATAGTGACGCTATTTGCTTACTATGGTGACGCCATCCCAAACAGATGGCGTCACTATACCAACTCCCCTTTCAGGTAGTCTTCAAACAGCCTTTTACTTCTATACGACAACATCTTTCTCACTATCCTCATTTCCTTTCTTTTTGCTGAATCGCTCTTGCAATTTCTGCATGAATTCGTAGAAATTAGGAATATAAATGGTAGCCAATAAAGTGTTCATGGCCATACCAAATACCACAGCGGCACCCAATGCTATACGACTTTGTGCACCTGCACCGGTGGCGAATAACAAGGGCATCACTCCTAATACAAAAGCAAAAGAAGTCATCAGGATCGGACGCAAGCGGACATGCCCCGCTTCAAAGGCAGCTTCCCTAATTGAATTACCCTCGGCACGGAAATCACGGGCAAATTCCACAATCAAAATTCCGTTCTTTGCAGAAAGCGCAACCAACAGGATTATACCGATTTGCGTATAAATACTGACTGGAGTTCCCATAATCAGACAGCCAATCATGGCACCTAATAAGGCTACCGGCAATCCGATGACGGCTGCTACCGGGCTGGTCCAACTTTCATACTGTGCAGCAAGTACCAGGAAAGCAATAATTAACGCCATAATCAGAACAATGGTAGTCGTATTCCCAGCCTGGGTTTCCTGATAAGCAACGGAAGTCCATTCATACCCAAACTCATCTCCCAACTGTTCCTTAAACAATGCTTCCACTTCTTGAATAGCCTGCCCGGTACTACTTCCCGGAGCAACATTACAAGTCAGAGAAGCAGTCGAGTACATATTATAGCGGTTAATCTGGTCCTGGCCTAACTGTTCCTCCACTTTGGTGAAAGAAGAAAAAGGTACCATCTCTCCTGCCGAATTCGGCACGCTTAGCTTCAAGACATCATCAATTACCCGCTGTGCTTGATCGCGTGCCTCAATCTTCACTTGGTAAATACGGCCGAATTCAACAAAATCATTCACATAAGCCGCTCCCATATAATAGCCCAATGTAGAGAAAACATCGTTCAAGGCAATTCCCATGAACTGGACTTTGTCACGGTCGATATTCAAGAAATATTGCGGAACATTTGCCTGATACTGGCTGGATACAGATGCTAAAGCCGGTTTCGAGTGATAAGAAGCAAGCAAGGCATTGATGGCCTGCTGCATTTCCGTCGGCCCCAGATTACGCCGGTCTTCCAACTGAAGCTGTAAACCACCGGATGCACCCAACCCCGGAATAGCCGGAGGAACCATGGCAAACACTTCCGCAGCCTGAATAGTCATATACGCTTCACCATTAAAACGGTTGACTATGGCAGCAGCCGTATGCTCTTTCCCTTTCCTCTCACTCCAGTTTTTCAGTACCACAAAATAAGTTGCCGAGTTACTCTGTTCGCCACCACCCATGATAGAAAAGCCGGAAATACCAATATAATTCTTTACTTCCGGATAAGAATCCAGAATACCGTTTATCTTTTCTCCCACTGCTTGCGTACGCTCAAGGCTGGCGGCAGGCGGAAGTTGAACAACAGCAATAAAATATCCGTCATCCTCGTCCGGGATAAAAGTTGACGGCCAATGCATAAAAAGCAATAGAGCAATAACAGTCAAAGCGCCATAAGAAGCGAGAGCCATTCCCGGACGTTGAAGCAACCATTTGACAATTTTGTCATATACCCCTTGCGTCTTGTCATAAGCCTTATTGAAACCTTTATATATAAAGAAGTTAGAAGGCTTACTCTTTTCAAGAAACAGTGCGCAAAGTGCAGGAGTCAATGTCAACGAATTAAAACCGCTCAATACGGTAGAAGCGGCAATAGTCAGTGCAAACTGCTTATACAGCTGACCGGAAATTCCACTAATCATCATCGTCGGAATAAACACGGCAAGCAATACGAGAACCACCCCGACAATCGGGCCCGTGATCTCTCCCATCGCTTTTGTCACGGCTTCACGAGGTGAGTACTGCCCAGTTTCCAATAATCTCGAAGCGTTCTCCACCACCACTATCGCATCATCCACCACAATAGCAACTGCTAAAATCAATCCGAACAATGTTAATGTGTTGATAGAGAAACCAAATACCGCCATTACGGCAAATGTACCGATCAACGATACCGGGATAGTAATACAAGGAATAATCACTGCCCGCCAATTCTGCAGGAACAAGAAAATAACGAGTATCACCAACAAAGTTGTTTCAAAGAAAGTAACCATCACTTCATCAATGGAAGCATGGATAACATCAGTCGTATCCAAAGTGACATTATAGGCCACTCCTGACGGGAAACTTTCTGCAAGTTCTTCCATCTTAGCTTTCACTCCTTTTGAAACATCCAGCGAATTGGACCCCGGTTGCTGGTAAATAGCAATAGCAGCCGTAGGTTTTCCATTCAATCGCGACACTACACTGTATGAAGCAGACCCCAAATCAATGCGTGCAATATCTTTCAGACGAAGCATCGCCCCGTCCTGCTCACGGCGGATAATAATATTCCCGAACTGTTCCGGAGATTTCAATCGTCCCTGAACATTCAACGTATACTGAAAAGCATTATTATTATCCTGTCCGATAGGCTGACCGATATATCCGGCAGATACTTCCACATTCTGCGACTGGATCGATTGATAGACTTGCTGCGGTGAAATATTCCGTATACGCATAGCCTCCGGATCGAGCCAGATGCGCATCGAATAGTCCCCTGCTCCCATCACATTCACAGCACCCACTCCGGGCACACGTGTCAGCTGGTCCACTAAATTCAATTTGGCATAATTAGTCAGATACAGGCTGTTGTACACAGAGTCCTGCGAAGTCATTGTCAAAAACATCACAATGTTTGAAGATTGTTTCTGCACAGTGACCCCTTGCACCACCACCGGTTCCGGCAGCGATGATTGTGCGATACTTACCCTATTTTGTACCTGCACAGTTGCCATATCGATGTTCGTACCAACAGCGAATGTAATAGTCAGAGAATATGCTCCCGAAGATGAAGAATTGGAAGACATATAAAGCATGCCGTCTACACCATTCACCTGCTGTTCGATAGGAATACCCACTGTTTGAGCAACAGTTTCAGCATTTGCCCCGGGATAAACCGCAGAGACCTGCACCGTTGGCGGTGTGATCTCCGGAAATTGCGCCACAGGTAATATATTGAGTGTGACCAGACCGGCTACTACAATAAGCAGGGCAAGGACAGTAGCAAATATCGGTCGGTTGATAAAAAACTTAGAAAACATAATGTATAGGTTTAAAAAGCAGTCTCTCCACAACCTTCTCCCAAGGAGAGGGAGCAGAAAGTTACTTTTGTTAATTAATCGGTTTTAAGTACATCACCTTTATTGATTTCGTTTGTTAATCAATCAGTTATCCAAAAGACCTTATTTCCCTCTTTTGGGAAGGGAATCAGGAAGCGGCTTTACTTTCATTCCGTCTCTGACTTTCATCAAAGCCTCTGTGACATACTGTTCCTGCGGGGAAAGTCCACCCAATACCTGCCGTAAAGTGCCGTCGACCAACTGCCCTATTTCAATATGCCGGTAATGAACTATATTTGAATCATTTACAACATATAAGTATTTGCCTAACTGGTCAGTTCCGATAGAACCCTCTTTCACCAACACGGCATTTTTAGCTTCTCCATAAGGTAAAGTTATGCTTACATATAATCCGCTCTTCAATATCCCTTTCGGATTATCAAAATTGGCACGAACCATCAGTGTTCCTGTATTCACATCTACATTTGGTGAAAGATAATCGAGCGTAGCCGGATAACTTTCAGTTCCCCCCTTTCCCAGTTGAACCATTATTTTTTTAGGAAGATCAGTCGGTAACTGCTGGGTATCCATCGTCATTGCCAACCATTGATTATCAGCAACATTAAAGTAAGCATACATCTGATTATCCTTATAAATAGTAGCCAATGTGACTGGTTGCAACGAACCGCCTACATAACTTCCTATATCTACAGTCGCCTTACTGATGGTGCCGTCAAACGGTGCACGGACATAACAATATCCCAAGTTTGTACAGGCGGTGCTCAAAGCAGCTTCCGCGTTGCTGACAGCAGCAATACCCTCTTTCACAGAAGATTCAGCCTGAAGTACCTGTATCTGACTGACCGCATCACTCTTTACAGCCTCTTTCATACGGCTATAATTATTACGAGCATATTCCAATTGCGCCTGGGCAGTTTTCAGTTCTGCTTCTGCTTGCTCCACCTGATCTTTATATAAGGTTGGTTCGATGACAAACAACAGTTGCCCCTGTTTCACCCGTCCACCTGCGACATAAGAGGTAGACTGCAAGGTTCCGTTCACCCTGGCTACAAGATTCACCGTCTTTTCTGTTGTCAGATAACCCGGATAATCTTTCGTCAAAGTAATATTCTCCACTATGGGTTTGGTCACACTAATTTCCGGAGTTGGCACACCTCCCATTGCTCCTGTACTTTTCTTCTCCTTGCAACCCGTCAATATAGGCAGTGCAAGAAAGATATACATCAGTTTTTTCATATCTGTTAGGTTATATATTTTATAGATTGATTTTTATTCTCTCCAACCACCCCCTAAAGCCTTGTAGAGGGCTATCAGTTGCAAAAGCGAACTTCCTTGTGCCTGTACCAGCTGATTCTCATAAGATAACAGAGAACGTTGTGCATCAAGTACGTTTTGGAAAGGCGAAAGTCCCTGTTTATAAAGTTCCAGTGAAAGTTTCAATGTCTCAATTCCTTGATTGCGTACTTCCCGCAGGGCTACAATCTGTTTGATTGAATTCCGGTAGGAATTCATAGCATTGTCCGTTTCCTGTACGGCAGTTAAAACCGTTTGATTAAACTGGTTGATCGCTTCATCTAGTTGCGCTTTTGCCAGCCGGGTTGCATTCACCAGCTGTCCTCCATTGAAAATAGTCCAGTTCAATGACGGAGCAATTTCATAAGTCATACTTTTACTTTTGGTGAGATCCTTCAGGTCACGGGCGGCATATCCAAATGAACCTTTCAAGAAAACTTTCGGCAACCAATCCGCTTTCGAAGCTCCGAGCAATGCTGCCTGCGCATTTACGCTCAATTCCGCACTTCGTACATCAGGCCGTCGCAGTAATAAATCGACAGGCATTCCCACTCCGATAGGTTCCATATAATCGGGCAATGTGCCACTGGATTCAAGAACAGGACGAATGTCCTGGGGATACATTCCCAATAAGACAGCCAATGTTGTGATATACTGATTGATACCCGCTTCCAACTGGGGAATGGAGGCTTTTGTGCTATATAATACAGACTTGGCCTGTGCCACATCGAGTTTAGCAACCAGCCCGGTATTATAGCGTACTTCCGTGATTTTCAGGACTTCTTCCTGCGAAGCACTGTTTTTCTTCACCACTTCAAGCTCTTGTTGCAACTCCCTTAGATTGATATAAGCCGAGGCTACTTCTGCAGCTAATGAGACCATGACTCCTGTGTATTCTTCCTTGCTGGCGGCAAAATTCTCTTTCTGCGCTTTTACCCGTTTCCGGATACTGCCAAAAATATCAAGCTCCCAGCTCATGCTTAGCGAAGCATCATAATAATGATCGGTTGTTTGGGGCAGTGAACTTGTATTTCCACTGGTTTCCTGACGGGTCCATCCTGCATTCAATCCGATGGAAGGAAAAAAGTTACTGCGTTCTATCCAAAGATTGGCACGAGCGGCAGCTATACGGTTGATTGCCATGGCAACGGAGTAATTACGATCTACTGCCAGAGCTATCAAAGAGTCCAGTTTGGTGTCTTGGAATGACTTCCACCAATGGTCATCCACTGGAAGTATCTGTTGAAATACTTCCCCGCTCTCTTCCCAATCTTGAGGAAGCGGAGCTTTCAAATAACGGTTTGCGGTCTGTCCAACCGCGGTCACAGTTGAAAGAAACATAAGGAGCGATGTGCCCCACACTCGTATATTCATATCAGTTCAGGTTTTTATGAAATGAAAAGATAACAACTAAAGGGTAAGTTTGTTTATCGATTCTTTTTTATACGAGCACTTGTTAAAACAAAAAAAGCCCTGCATTGCTGCAGGGCTTATTATATATCAAAAAAGTAACTTTACTTACTTCACAGCTCTTCTTATTCAGCAGTTTTTCTTCTGATAGCTCTTTTGGTAGTAGCTACCGGAGCTTCTTCCACCTTGTGTTCGATGGTTACGCCAGCCAATTCCGGGTCAATCATGATACGTCCGCAATACTCGCAAACGATGATTTTCTTACGAGAACGGATATCCAGTTGTCTCTGGGGTGGGATTTTGTTGAAGCAACCGCCACATGCATCACGCTGAACATATACAATTCCCAATCCATTTCGAGAATTCTTACGGATACGTTTGAAAGACTGCAATAGACGTGGTTCAATCTTAGTTTCCAAATCTTTAGCTTTGTCTCTCAATTTCTCTTCTTCCTGTTTGGTTTCAGAGATAATTTCGTCCAGTTCGCTCTTCTTCTGCTCAAGGTCTTTCAGTCTTTCGTTAAGAATCTGATCGTTCTTCGTTACTTCAGCCTCTTTTTCTTCTTTATCAGCAGAATATTCCTTAATTCTCTTTTCGCAAAGTTCGATTTCCAATGTCTGGAATTCGATTTCTTTCGTCAAGAAATCATATTCACGGTTATTGCGAACATTGTCTTGTTGTGACTTATATTTTTCTACTGAAGCCTTTGCTGTTTCAATTTCTACTCTCTTGCCGGCAATAGCAGATTTCAGTTCATCCACTTCAGCTTTGATCTTGTCGATACGGGTACTCAAACCAGCAATTTCATCTTCAAGGTCTTGCACTTCCAACGGAAGTTCACCTCTCAATGTCTTGATTTCATCAATCTTAGACAACATCGTTTGCAGTTGGAACAGTGTCTTCAGTTTCTGTTCTACCGTCAACTCATTCGGATCTTTTTTTGCTTCTCTAGCCATTTTACTTATAAATATTTTATGGGATTCGTATTTATTTTACTCAATTGGAGTGCAAAATTAGGAAATAAATCCCGGATTATGGAATAAAAAATTTCTTTTGTATATTGTTCGCTTTCGTAATGACCAATCTCTGCCATCAGAATATCACCCTCGTGGCCGAAATAATCATGATATTTGATTTCTCCCGTAATAAAGACATCCGCACCCGTCCGAATTGCCTGTGGAAGCAGAAAAGCTCCGGCACCACCACACAAGGCGACCTTCTGTATTTCTCTCCCTGTCAGTTTGTTATGACGTACACAACCCACTTCGAAGATTTTCTTGATGCGTTTCAGAAACTCGAGTTCCGTTTCCGATTCATCCAATTCACCTACAATTCCCGAACCTGCCTGCGACCAGTTATTCTGCAACGGATACAAGTCGAATGCCGGTTCCTCATAAGGATGTACAGACAATAACGCTTTTACAACTTCCGCTTTCTTATATATAGGAAGAATGGTTTCAATCCTTACTTCATTTTCATGATGCAGTTCACCGATTGTTCCACAGAAAGGATGCGTCCCCTCTTTTGCTCGGAAGGTTCCCTCTCCTTTCAGACTGTAACTGCATGAATCATAGTTACCTATATTTCCGCATCCGGCTGCAAACAATACTTCGCGCACACTATCGGCTTGTGCATCCGGCACGAAAGTCACCAGCTTAATCAAACTGTTCTCTTTCGGTTCAAGCACTTTCAGATTCTTCAACCCTATTTTCTCTGCTATCTTATAATTGACTCCACCTTGTGCATTATCAAGATTAGTATGTGCTGAATAGATCACAATATCATTCTTTATTGCTTTCAGTATGCAGCGTTCCACGTAATCTTTGCCCGTGATAGATTTATAGCCTTTGAAAATGAGCGGATGGTGCGATATAACGAGATTGTACCCCAGCGCGATAGCTTCATCCAACACAGCTTCGGTAACGTCAAGACACAACAAAGCCCCTGTTGCTTCCGCTTCTGTCAGTCCAACTTGCAATCCGGCATTATCAAATCCGTCTTGCAAAGGCAGAGGCGCGAACCTTTCAAGGGCACTTACTATTTCCTTAATTTTCATTATTGGTAGAAACATCATGACGCTAAACCATAACTATATCCATATAAATTTTAGATTAAACAAATACCGTTAATTTCATTTTTCAGTTTTATCAAACCATAGATTAGGCAAAAGGCAAAAAGAGTTTATATTCTTGTTGCCTTTTGCCTGTTTTCATCGGATAAATACGGATAAAACCGGTTCCGGAATAAAAACTAATTATAAATTTTCGCCTAAAACTTCTGTTATTTATTGAAATTCTGTACTTTTACTCCATCTAAATAAAGAATACGATGAAAACAAATTTGACTTTACTGTTGCTACTAGTTATGATGGTTTCTTGCCAGCCCAAGAAAAGTGATAGTACCGAAATGTCCGTAGCCGAGGCTGCAAAGATTGACAATATCGAAGATTGTACGGTAGATACGGTCAAAGCTACCGCTATCTTCTGGATTGATAAAGTAGAAACCAAACACTGCAAAGAGTACGGTTTTCGCACAATCAAAGCAAAAGTTCTCATTCGTGAAGATGGAAAGGTCAATTTGCTGTCATTCGCCAAAAAACAATCCCCGGCTGTAGAGACGTACATACGCCATCATCTTTTCAAATTTCAAGTGTCGGAAAAGATGTTTGAAGGCGGATATGTGCAGCCCGGAGAACAATTTGTGCAGCTTCGCTGCTTATGGGGAATGTTGAAAGGCAAATAATAAACACGCTAATAACCGGTTAGCTTTTGCTTTTCATTTGCACCTTATTTATCATTTGTATCTTGTTTTTCAGTGCATACCGTTCGTCTATGACTCTGTCCGTAGGGAAGAAAGTGAAAATAAGCCGCCACTCTCCTTCCTTATAGATAAATTTACGTCCACTGGCTCCACGAAGAATTGCTTCGTATTTTTCCTGCAGGAAAGCCTCGATATGTTCCGGCATTTCTGTGCCGGATGCTGAAAACTCCACTGTTATAAAGAAGTGTGGAATAGCTATTTCAGCTACTTTATAGAATATCTGGTCAATAACAGTCATTTCCTAGGTTCTTTTGTTACCTCCAGCAGTTTTCCGTATGCATCAAAAGATCGACGCGAAGCCAATGAAATAGTAATCATTAGCGATAGCATAGATGCTGTGAAAGTAATCACCATAATCATCATCTGATACTTGATAGCGACATTCGGGCTGCTTCCTCCTAGAATTTGTCCGATCATCGTGCCCGGAAGAGCCACCAATCCCATCACGGCAATGTTCGCAATCAGGGGACTAAACGATTTAATGATGGCCTGCCGGATAAATGGAGCCTGCGCTTCCTGCCTTGTTGCTCCGTTTCCCAATAAATACCGATATAGTTGCTGTTCACGTTTCAATCCACTATAATAAGTATTCAAAGCTATTACATTGCTCGACAGCATATTACCCATCAGAATTCCGAATATTGGAATAAAGTATTGGGCGCTAAATATATTATCCAGTTGGAGAACAATACCGATAAAATAGATGCCTACCAATACAACACTACAAAGAAATCCTACCGTAATAGGGATTAATAAAACACTACGTTTCAACTGGGTACGTACCAATGCGGTCTGCCCGGCCACGAATACCATAATTATCACCCAAAGAAAATTAATCCAGGGATTGTTCCATAAAAAGAGATATTTCAGATACACGCCGATAAAGAACAGCTGGATAATCATCCGTAATGTACCAATCACGGCAGGTTTTAGCAATCCCGTTTTAAATTTCCAAAGGTAAAAAAACGGAATGGCAAGCAATAGCAGCCCTATAAAGAGATTATAATATGATATATCAATCGTTCCCACAATATATTCTTAACAATTCTATCCGATTTGCGTTACAGTTCAATTAATTACAGTTCTATTAAATAATGACAACCCGAAGCAAAGTCCTTATCATGTGATACGGCTAACACAGCCGTTCCCCTTTCCGCCTGTCGCCGGAAAAAAGACAGGACTTTACCGGTCGATCCGGCATCCAAAGCAGAAGTCGGTTCATCTATGATAATGAGAGGTTTGTTGAGCATTGCAGCCACAGCCAACATAATACGTTGGCGTTGACCACCCGATACTTCATTCACCCTCTTTGTATATAATTCGTGTTCCAGCCCCAATTCATCGAAACAAGTGAAAAGTCTTTCTTCCGAAAAAAGGAACAGAACGATTCACTTTCAGTCCGAACGGGAGAGCCACCATCTCTTTGACCCATTCAAAAGGTAGTGCCAATTCTTGAGGAATCCATGCAATCTGTCTGCGGACACTATCGATAGTCGATATATCAAGCAATGTTTCCCCTACCTGTATAGATCCTTCTTTCAAAGGCACAAACCCCATTACCGCATTCAGCAACGAAGTCTTTCCACAACCGGATTGACCGACAATGCAAGCCGTTTCTCCCCTTTCCAACTTCATACTGAAACCGGAGAAAAGCACTTCCGTACCAAAAGCAATACAGGCATTATTAATATGTAACATCTATTTGTTCTCTTGAAAATCCTGCCAAAATTATATTTATTGAAGTTCCGTCACCCACTTCTCAATGTTTCGTGTTTCAGCACTAAAATTCACTCCAATCTTAAAAAGTGTTCGCCCATCACTTTCGAAAGGTTTAGCATAATGCTTTTCATTGATCTGTTGCAAGGCTTCTTCAGCCGTACCCTCCAGCTTGAATTCCATGACATAGATAAATTTATCAGTCTGCAAAACAAGATCGATACGTCCCTGGCTCGTGTGATATTCTGCTTTTACATAAAAACCAACTAATTTGAACACGATAAAGAGGACATTCTGATAATGCAATTCCAAATCGCGAACCAATTCATAAGGAGTATCAGCAAAGAAACTCCGGAGACGACGGAAAAAAGAATCATAATCTCCCGAACGGACTTCGCGGACAAACTTCTGAATCTCAAAAGATGATTCTACGGCATTTATATTGGCATAAAAAGGCATGAGATATTTCACAAAACCTTCCTCCACTTCACGATTGGGAAATCCCAGGCGATAAGTTTCAAATTCACGATCGTAGCCTTTTATGGTAAGATAACCGCTCTGATAAATCACAGGGATAGGATTGTCAGAAGTTGAATCAATACTATTCAGTACGTCAGCGCTGGTTTCTTCATGAGCCATCCGGTGAAGATCGTAATGATGTTTTTTTAGTAATTCGACCAGATAAGTAGGTGTGCCCGTTTCAAACCAGTAGTTGCCAAACACATTATATTTAAGGGTATTAAGCACACTGAACGGATTATACATACCTATAGAATCATGAGTGAAATGATAACCATCATATCTTTCACGCATTTCTGTGCAAATTTCATCATACGTCAAACCTTGCGCATCGGCAAATTCATGCAATTCAGTTTCAAAGTTCTCATGCAACTCACGATCACTGATTCCGCAGATTTCTATATACTGCTGACGCATAGAAATATCCTCCAGATTATTCAGATCGCTGAATACACTTACCTTTCCGAATTTTGTAACTCCCGTAAGCATACCAAATTTAATGCAGCCATCCTTGCTTTTTAAGGCTCCATAGAAAGCCTTCAATGTATCACGGAAACTCTTCTGGAGTTCATCATTACCAATCGCCTGTAACATAGGCTTATCGTATTCATCCACAAGAATAACGACACTCTGGCCCTCTTTCTCACAAGCACGCTGAATAATACCTTGAAAGCGGGAAGCGAATGTTTTCTCATAATCCTGTGCACCATAAAGAGCTTCCCACCCCCGTAAAGCACTCTCTAAAACCTGGTCGAGTGCTTCAGGATTCGTATATTTCTCCGCATTCAGATCTAAATGCAGAATGGGATATTTGATCCAATCTTTTTCCAGTTTCTCTATCGCCAATCCTTCGAAAAGTCCTTTTTTCCCCTGAAAATAGGCTTCCAAAGTAGATAGTAACAAACTTTTCCCAAAACGACGTGGACGACTAAGAAAATAATAACTGCCAGTTTTCACCATTTGATATATCCAAGCAGTCTTATCTATATAGCAATAACCTCCTTTACGGATTTTCTCGAAGTTCTGTATGCCGATAGGATAAATTTTATTACTCATATACTCATAACTTTATAAGTTGACAGATACAAAGATAGCCTTTTCCGCCCAATAACACAAAGTCCGATACGAAAGTTTTTTCATATCAGACTCAAATGATAGCCCCTATTTATTTCATCATCTAGTGTAATTTTGCCAATTTTCATTTATCTTTGCCTTACTAATTAATTCAAGAAAGTTATGATACTGAACGAAAGAGACGCTCGTCACGAGCATATATTGCAGGTAGCACGTCAGATGATGACGGCTGCGCGCACTGCTCCGAAAGGAAAAGGAATCGATATTATTGAAGTGGCCCTAATCACTGATGAAGAGATTAAACTGTTATCGGACAATATGATAGCTATGGTAGAAGAACACGGAATGAAGTTCTTCCTTCGTGATGCCGACAACATCTTGAGTGCCGAATGTGTTGTATTGATAGGAACACGCGAACAGGCACAAGGCTTGAACTGCGGCCATTGCGGATTTGCCACCTGTGCCGGACGTACTGATGGAGTTCCCTGCGCATTGAACAGCATAGATGTAGGTATCGCAATAGGTTCCGCGTGCGCCACGGCAGCCGATTTACGCGTAGACACACGCGTCATGTTCTCCGCCGGATTGGCAGCACAACGCCTGAACTGGCTGAAAGACTGCAAGATGGTAATGGCAATCCCCGTTAGCGCATCCTCCAAGAATCCGTTCTTTGACCGGAAGCCGAAACAGGAAACCAATGCATAACAGTCACATCGATGCAGAAAACAAACTGACTTTAGATGCAGACAATAAACTGATTTTATAAATAACTAAATATATATAGTCTAATGGGAATCATGGTTGGACTCCCCAGCCCAAGCGGCTCGGAGAAAGATTTGCAGTTGAACTTCGGCAAAAACATGACCGTACAGGTAGAAATGAGAGCATCTCATTTGCCTGCCGAATGGCACATGCAGAGCGGTATACAGTTAACATGGCCACATGCCGGTACAGATTGGGCCTACATGCTGGCGGAAGTGCAAGAGTGTTTTATCAATATTGCCAGAGAAATAGCGAAGCGTGAATTATTATTGATCGTCACTCCCGAACCGGAAGAAGTGAAAAAGCAGATAGCTGCTACTGTCAATATGAATAACGTCCGCTTTCTGGAATGTGCCACCAATGACACATGGGCCCGCGACCACGGAGCCATAACAATGATAGATACCGGCACCCCTTCCCTGCTCGACTTCACCTTCAACGGCTGGGGACTGAAATTTGCTTCCGAACTGGATAATCAAATTACTAAACATGCCGTAGAAGCCGGAGCCTTGAAAGGCCAGTATATAGACCACCTCGACTTCGTACTCGAAGGAGGTTCTATCGAAAGCGACGGAATGGGTACATTGCTTACCACTTCCAAATGTCTGCTCTCTCCCCAACGAAACGGACGACTGAACCAGGTAGAGATAGAAGAATACCTGAAATCAACCTTCCACCTGCAAAAGGTGCTTTGGTTAGACCACGGTTATCTGGCCGGTGATGATACTGACAGCCACATCGACACTTTGGCACGCTTCTGTTCTACCGACACCATCGCTTACGTGAAATGCGAAAACAAAGAAGACGAACATTACGAAGCACTGCTCGCAATGGAAGAACAGCTGAAAACATTCCGCACCTTAGCAGGAGAGCCCTATCGCCTATTGGCCTTACCCATGGCAGACAAGATAGAAGAAGACGGCGAACGCCTGCCTGCAACTTACGCCAATTTCCTGATTATGAACGACGTTATTCTCTACCCGACATACAATCAGCCGGTGAATGACAAAAAAGCAGGAGAAGTATTGCAGCAAGCCTTTCCAAACCATCAAATAATTGGAATAGACTGCCGTGCCCTGATTAAACAGCACGGTTACCTCCACTGTGACCTTCCATTTGAGAAACGTGCCCGGGACTCTATCATAACACCGCCGTCGTTTTTGATCGTGACGGAAGCATTGCCGGAAAATACCGCAAGATGCATATCCCCGACGATCCGGCCTATTATGAAAAGTTCTATTTCACTCCCGGCGATATAGGTTTCGAACCTATCCAAACCTCTCTCGGAAAGTTGGGTGTACTTGTTTGCTGGGATCAGTGGTACCCCGAAGCTGCCCGCCTGATGGCATTGAAAGGTGCCGAATTATTAATCTACCCCACCGCCATCGGTTGGGAAAGCAGTGACGCCGATGATGAAAAGGCACGCCAGCTCAACGCCTGGATTATCTCCCAGCGTGCTCATGCCGTAGCCAACGGACTTCCTGTTATCTCCGTTAACCGTGTCGGTCACGAACCCGATCCGTCCATGCAGACGAATGGCATCCAATTCTGGGGAAATAGTTTTGTAGTAGGTCCGCAAGGAGAATTCCTTGCACAAGCCGGAAACGACCGTCCGGAAAATATAGTAGTGGAAATAGATATGGAACGCTCTGAAAATGTACGCCGTTGGTGGCCTTTCCTGCGCGACCGTCGTATCGATGAATACGGTGGATTGACGAAACGCTTTATTGATTAAAATGCAATTCGATAAAAGTGCGATAAAGCGCAATTTGATAAAGGGCAGCAAAATGCAGTTTGATAAAACGTTAACGGAACGTGATTTTCCTGTTCATTATAAAATTCACGCCTCCGTAGATGAACAGTCCCAGGAACTGAGCCAGGTATTCATCACAATTCAGTGCCTCGACCAACACTACCAGAAATAGGAATTGCGCCAGATATGCCATTCCGAAAGCGATAGAAAAGAGCAACACCTGCCTCCAGGTGTTGCTCTTCTTTTCTTTATCATCCAAAGGAAATATCCAGTGCTTGCACCAGATAAAATTATGAGTCTGTGCAATGACGTAAGCAGTTATATTAGAGAGCATATAGTCGATGTCAAGTTCATCCATCATCAGCCAGATGACTGCTGCTATAATCAGGGCATTCAGCGTACCGATTACCGCAAAACGGAAGATGCGTCTCGACTCTCTCACAACAAACTAACCTACTCTTATTCTTTGATATCTACGATCAGATTCAGTTCGTCCAACTGAGACGGATCAAGTGCTGCGGGAGCATCCAGCATCACGTCGCGTCCACTGTTATTCTTCGGGAATGCGATGCAGTCGCGAATACTATCCAATCCGGCAAAGAGAGATACCCAACGATCAAGACCATATGCCAGACCGCCATGAGGAGGTGCACCGTATTTGAATGCATTCATCAGGAATCCGAATTGTTCTTCTGCTTTTTCAGGAGTGAATCCCAGGATTTCGAACATCTTTGCCTGCAACTTCGGATCGTGGATACGGATTGAACCGCCACCGACTTCCACACCATTGATTACCATATCATAAGCATCGGCACGTACTGCTGCCGGATCAGTATCCAGTAAATCAATGTCCTCGTCTTTCGGATGGGTGAACGGATGGTGCATAGCCATCAAGCGGTTTTCTTGCTCACTCCATTCAAACATCGGAAAGTCTATCACCCACAGGCATGCGAATGTGTTCTTATCACGCAATCCCAGTTGGCTACCCATTTCCAGACGAAGCTCGCAAAGTTGCTTGCGTGTCTTCATGGTGTCGTCGCCGCTCAAAATCAGAATCAAGTCACCCGGTTTGGCACCGAAAGCTTCTTTCACCTGTTGCAGTACTTCCTGCGTATAGAATTTGTCAACGCTCGATTTTACATTTCCGTCTTCCTCTACACGGGCGTAAACCATACCTTTTGCACCAATCTGCGGTCTCTTCACAAATTCCGTCAGTGCATCCAGTTGTTTGCGGGTGTAGTGTGCGGCACCTTCGGCACAGATACCACCGATGTATTCGGCGCTATCAAATACAGAGAAGCCATGGCCTTTCAGTATATCCATCAGCTCCACGAACTTCATACCGAAACGCAAGTCGGGTTTGTCGCTACCATAATATTTCATGGCGTCCGCCCATGCCATACGCTGGAACTGACCTTCCAATTCCACACCGCGGATTTCTTTGAACAGATATTTCGTCATACCTTCAAACAGGTTGATGATGTCGTCCTGTTCTACGAAAGACATTTCGCAGTCTATCTGAGTAAATTCCGGCTGACGGTCGGCACGAAGGTCCTCGTCACGGAAACACTTGGCAATCTGGAAGTAACGGTCGAAACCAGATACCATCAGCAATTGCTTCAAGGTCTGCGGGCTTTGCGGCAAGGCGTAAAACTGTCCCGGATTCATGCGTGAGGGCACCACGAAGTCGCGTGCGCCTTCCGGAGTAGAGCCTACCAGTACAGGAGTTTCCACTTCGATGAAACCCTGGCTGTCCAGGTAGCGGCGTACTTCAATGGTCATTCTATGGCGGAGTTCCAGATTTCTGCGTACCGATGGACGGCGCAAATCCAGATAACGGTATTTCATGCGGATATCGTCGCCACCATCCGTATTATCTTCGATGGTGAACGGAGGTGTCAGGGCTGCATTCAGCACATTCAGTTCCGATACGATGATTTCAATATCTCCGGTCGGGATATTGGCATTCTTACTGAAGCGTTCATTCACCGTTCCTGTAATCTGAATGACGAATTCGCGTCCCAGGCGGTTGGCGTTCTCGCAAAGTGCGGCGTCCACCTCTTCGTTAAAAACTAACTGGGTGATACCGTAACGGTCGCGGAGGTCAATGAATGTCATACCTCCCATTTTGCGGCTGCGCTGCACCCAACCTGCCAGCGTTACTTGCTTATTGACATCGGAGATACGAAGTTCTCCGCAGGTGTGTGATCTAAACATGTTGATATTTACAATTTACAATTTACAATTTACAATTTGGCTGCGCTGTCGGGGCACACGCTTAATTGCTAATGACGTGCAAAAATACAGATTTATTTTATAAAAAACTCAGATTTTCGTTAACTTCTTAATCTGCTCTTTACTCTTATCCAATATCATCTTGTTCTTATGCACAATCTCCTCATTGATCTGCTTCAGGCCATTTATATAATCTTGTGCCCGTTGCAATACATTCGAAGAGTCTTTTTCGGCATACCGGGGGATGATAACCTGCAATCCTTCTTTGATTACCTTTACGTCAATGTTTTCTCCCATCATCATCGGGTCCCCGTCAAAGTGCACTACTCCTGGTTTGGTACGGTGGATGCGCAGCGTCTGGCAGCGGAAAGTTTTGATGCGGCTATTTTGGTCTATAGTCTTATTAAACAGTTGGAAAGACAGGGAGGGTACATCCAGCACCGTGAAAGGCTCAAGGATGGTCACGTCCAGTAATCCGTCCGTCAGCATGGCCTGTGGAGCTATGTATGCATTGTTTCCGTATTGCGAAGCGTTGCCGCAGGCTATCAGGAAAGCCTTATACTTTAAAGTACCGTCTTCCGTTTCCAGTTCGTAAGTTTCGGGCTGATACTTCAGACTCTCCAGCAGAGTCTTTTCTAAATAGGTAAGAGGGCCTCTCCTGCCCGCCTTTGCAAACTTCAGGCTGACAAAAGCATCAAAACCCACACCGCAGGTACAGAAGAAAGGCACTTCATTGATTTTTCCGTAATCGATGACGTCTATAATTCCTTCGTTGATGATTTCTATCGCCTTTTTGGGCTCCATCGAAATTTGCAGATGGCGTGCCAGTCCGTTTCCCGAACCACACGGAATGATGCCCAATGCAGTTTTTGTATGCACCAGCGAACGGGCTATTTCGTTGATCGTGCCGTCACCGCCAATAGCCACTACAGCATGCACATTTTCCTTTGCTTTTTGTGCAGCAATTTCAACAGCATGTCCGGCATATTCGGTATAGATTACCTCTTGGACATACTTTGCCTTATCCAGCTTTTCATCGAGCAAATGGAGGATTTGCTCTTTGCTCTGCGTACCGGATTTCGGATTTATAATGAATGATATTTTCTTTTTTTCTTCGTCCATGCAAGGGTTGTTTCACTATGCAATTTTATAAATGGCAAAAGTAATACAAATACTTGAATTTTTAACCATAGAGTGGGCTTTAATCCATGGGCAAATATATTTTTTAGTAAAAAAAGAACAGATAAGCACATATTTTGCTATCTTTGCCCCCTGTTTTCAAAAGGCTTGTAATTAAGAGTTAAATATTTCATATTATATAATAAACATTTCATGGGATTACTACAAGACAAATTGGCGAAATACGACCTGCCACAGCAATATATGGCAATGGGCGTATACCCCTATTTCCGCACAATTGACAGCCATCAGGATACTGAGGTGTTGATGGATGGTAAAAAAAGTCCTGATGTTCGGTTCGAATGCTTATACAGGACTGACTTACGATAAAAGAATAATAGAAGCCGCAAAAGCCGCCACAGATAAATACGGTACAGGTTGTGCAGGTTCCCGTTTATTAAATGGAACTCTTGATATACATGTAGAGTTGGAAAAAGAACTGGCTGAGTTTGTCGGAAAAGACGATGCACTCTGTTTTTCCACCGGATTTACTGTAAATGAGGGTGTTATTCCGCAATTGACGGGACGTAACGATTACATTATCTGTGACGACCGCGTGCACGCTTCCATCGTAGATGGCCGCCGCCTCTCCTTTTCTACTCAATTGAAGTACAAACATAACGATATGGCCGATCTGGAAAAAGAACTCCAGAAATGCGAGCCGGATGCTATCAAACTGATCGTGGTGGATAGTGTTTTCTCTATGGAAGGCGACCTTGCCAACCTCCCCGAAATCGTACGTTTGAAGAAAAAATACAATGCCAGCATCATGGTGGACGAAGCACACGGATTGGGTGTATTCGGAAAACAAGGACGCGGTGTTTGCGATCATTTCGGTGTGACGGATGATATCGACCTGATTATGGGTACGTTCAGCAAGTCACTGGCTTCTATCGGTGGTTTCGTTGCCGGAGATGCTTCGGTAATCAACTGGTTGCGCCACAATGCCCGTTCTTATATATTCCAGGCAAGTAACACGCCTGCTGCTACGGCTGCTGCCCGTGAAGCTCTTCACATCATTATGAACGAACCGGAACGTCAGCAACGTTTGTGGGACATCACCAACTATGCATTGAAGAAATTCCGTGATGCCGGTTTCGAAATCGGTGAAACTGAATCCCCTATCATTCCGCTGTATGTGCGTGATGCAGAAAAGACATTTATCGTAACTAAGATGGCGTTTGACGAAGGCATCTTCATCAATCCGGTTATTCCGCCCGCTTGTGCACCGCAAGACACGCTGGTACGCGTAGCATTGATGGCTACTCAAAACAAAGGCTATACCAATAAACAACTGAAATAAAATTCTTTCTCTTATAAAAACCAGCAGGAGAGATGAAGATTAGATTTTTGTTTATATTACTAAGTAGAGTTCGCTTGCTAATGCTTATCATTATAAGCAGAGATGCAAAACCAACTGTCACGGCAATCAATGATAGTATATAAACAAATACTTCGATATAAAAAAAATGAAGCACCTCATAGATTTGTGACAATGAGTTCTATCAATACCAACCCTATTCCTGAAGATAAAATT
>VOFB01002461.1_pt1 | contig 24386 bp, 20 predicted proteins | sample 5384141 | NCBI WGS metagenome assembly VOFB01 (sample SAMN12384721, study PRJNA508395) | human gut metagenome | isolation source: healthy gut A | host: Homo sapiens | reverse complement strand
GGCCGATGGCCAGCTTCACCTCCGGGTGCAGGCGCTTGACGGCCTGGGCCAGCACATGGGAGCAGGTATGCCAGTACGTCCGGCGGTATTCCTCGTTTTCAAACGTGTACTTGTTTTCTTCGCTCATGGTGATTCCTCCTTGAAATTGGGGTCAGGAAATAAAAAATCCCCGCCCCTGATGATGCTTCAGGGGTGAGGTAATTGGTATTACTCCACGGTTCCACCCTGCTTACGGGACAGCGTCCCGTCGCTCGTAGCTCCTCTGTAACGGGAGGGCCCGGTCCGGCCTACTGGGGGATATGCCCGTTGGGCGGACGGCTCGGAGGCGGTACGCGTCCTGCTTTCAGCCGGGGCCCTTGCACCAGAATGGGTCCCTCTCTGCTGCCTGCCGCAGGCGGCTTCCTCGTCAGTGCCTTTTGTTACCCTGTAATATAGCACGCCCTGTCCCGGTTGTCAACGGGAAATTCCCGGGACAAACGCGGGACAGGGCGGGACGTTCAGCCGACCATCCGGATCAGGCCCCACACGCCCATAACGCCGTAAAACAGGGCGAAAACGATAAGTACGGCATTGACCACGCCGTCCAGCTTGGAGGCCTTGGGCGCGGGATAATCCTTGCGGATGAAATACAGCGCGCCGCAGGAGATGCCCAGCAGCAGAGTGGTCAGGTTGTTCAGCAGCGGGTTGTCCTGCAGCGACGGAACCGCCAGCCGCAGGATCAGGGCTGCCACCAGAATGCCGAACAGGATGCCCAGGGTGACCTTGACCTTGGTGGGCCAGGCGGCCTTCTGAGGGGCCTGGCTCTGGGCCTGGCGGGCGGCGGTGGCGGTGGTCTTATAGTCGCTGTTTTTCCGGGTGCGCTTGCCGCGGTTGTTTTTGGCCAGCTCCTTGCTGTGGGTCCGGCTCAGGTTCTTGTTGTTCATGGGGTTAACTGCCATATGCTTCTTCTCCTTCTACAGGCAGATCACAAAGGTGTCTGCGTATGATATCCAGTGCGTTGCTGGCGGCCAGGAGCCGGATGCGGGCCCGGTCACCGCCCAGGGTCAGATGCCGGACCAGGGAGCCCCCCTGCCAGCTCAGCCCCACATATACGGTGCCCACGGGGTTGCCCCTGTCGTCGCCGTCTGGCCCGGCCAGACCGGTGACGGACACCGAAAGGTCGCTGCCGGTGACACGGCGGACGCCCTCCGCCATGGCCCGGGCCACCGGCGCGGACACCGCGCCGTATCGGTCCAGCAGGTCCCGGGGCACGCCCAGCACCCCGGCCTTCACGCCGTTGGTATAGGACACCACGCCGCCCAGAAACGCGGCGGAGGCTCCAGGCACGTCTGTCAGCCGCTTGGCGATGAGGCCGCCGGTGCAGCTCTCTGCGGCGGAGAGAGTCAGCCCCTGCTGCCGCAGCCGGGTCAGGACCACCTCCTCCAGGGAGGAAATGTCCACGCCGTACAGATAGTCTCCCAGCCGGGAGCGGACGTCCCGGAACAGAGGGGCCATGCGCTCCTGGCAGTCGTCGTCGCTGCCGCCCTTGGCCGTCAGCCGCAGCATCACCTCGCCGGGCTTGGCGTAGGGGGCCAGGGAGGGGTTCTGCGCGCCGTCCATCAGGTCGCCCAGCAGCTCCTGGACCTGGGGCTCCGTCAGACCGAACACATGCAGGTCGCGGCTGCGGATAACGCCGCCGCTCTGTCCCCGGAGCCAGGGCAGCACCGCGTGCTCCGCCAGATAGCGGCACTCGTGGGGCACCCCCGGCAGCAGCACCGCCGTGACGCCGCCCGCCGTGAATATGCAGCCCGGGGCGGTGCCCACCGGGTTGTGCAGCACCGTGCAGCCCTGGGGTAGCATAGCCTGCTGCCGGTTGCAGGCGGGCATGGGACGGTGGAACACACGGTCAAAATATTGCTGAATTTCCTCCATGACCTCCGGGTGGTATTCCAGGGCCAGGCCGAACACGCCGGCCACCGTCTCCTTGGTCATGTCGTCATAGGTGGGGCCCAGGCCGCCGGTGAACACCAGCAGGTCGCAGCGGGACCGGGCAGTCTCCACCGCCGCCCGCAGACGCTGGGGGTTGTCCCCCACGGCGGTGTGGTACAGCACGTTGACCCCGGCCGAGGCCAGCAGCTGCGACAGAAACTGCGCGTTGGTGTTGGCAATATTGCCCAAAAGCAGCTCGGTGCCCACGGCGATGATCTCCGCCTGATGGGGCATGGTATCACATCCTTTTCGTTGGGGTGTCGCGGGGTATTGCTGGAGGGGAAAACGCCGAAGCGCCGCCCCTTGGCTCCCCCTCCGGGGGAGCTGTCGGCGCAGCCGACTGAGAGGGGAAATGCGAACAGATGGATCATACCATTCAGAAGCCCCTACAGGCCCTCTCAGTCACCTTCGGTGACAGCTCTCCCCGAGGAGGGAGAGCCAAGTAGGGGCCGACGTCCTCGGCGGGCCGGGGCAGGGGAACGGATTGCCGCAACCAGTCTGCGGACTGGTTGCGCAATGACACGGCAAGAAGATTTTCAAGGACAGGCGGCTCAGCGGAGCTTGACCACTTCCCGGCCCTCCATGGCCCGGCGGACCAGACCCTCCACGTCCAGGGCCTGCTCCATCTCACGGACCTCCTCCACATGGGGACGGGTTTTGGGATGGCGGGGGGTGAACACGGTGCAGCAGTCCTCATAGGGCAGGATGGAGGTCTCAAAGGTGCCGATGTGACGGGCAATGCGGACGATCTCCTCCTTGTCCATGCCGATCACCGGCCGCAGAATGGGCAGGTCCGTCACGTCGCCGCTGACGGCCAGGGCGTCCATGGTCTGGCTGGCCACCTGGCCCAGGCTCTCGCCGGTGACCAGAGCGCGGCAGTTCAGGTCCTTGGCCAGGGCGTCCGCCAGGCGCATCATGAACCGGCGCATAATCAGGGTGAAATGATCCTCCGGGCAATTGCGGCGAATCTCCTCCTGAATCTCGGCAAAGGGGATGATGGTGACATTCAGCCGCCCGCACCAGGGCACCAGCTCCCGGGCCAGCTGGAGGACCTTTTCCCGGGCCTGCTCGCTGGTGTAGGGAGGCGAGGCAAAGTGGATCATCTCCAGCTCCACGCCCCGCTTGGCGATCATATAGCTGGCCACCGGGGAGTCGATGCCGCCGGAGAGCAGGCTCACGGCCCGGCCGCCCATGCCGATGGGCAGGCCGCCGGCGGCAGGCTCGGCCGGGGCGTGGACATAGGCGGCCTCCTCCCGGACCTCCACATACACCGTCAGCTCCGGGTGGTGGACATCCACCGCCAGGTGGGGGAAGGCCTCATGCAGGTGTCCGCCCACCCACTGGCTCAGCTGGATGGAGCTCATGGGGAAGGACTTATCCGCCCGCTTGCTCTCCACCTTGAAGCTCCGGGCCGCCGTCAGGGCATCGCCCAGATAGGCCTTGGCGGTTTCCAGAATGGCCTCCTTCTCCTTGGCGCAGGGCAGGGCCCGGGCCACGGCGATGATGCCGAAAACCTGCTTGCAGGCGGCATAGGCCCCGGCCAGGTCGCAGGTCTCCTCCGCAGGCTCCACATAGATGGTGCTCTGCTTGGAATAGACCCGGAACCTGCCGAACCGGCCGGTGCGGCGGCGGATATTGCCCATTAGCTTCATTTCAAAGCTGCGGCGGTTCAGGCCCTTCAGGACCACCTCGCCCAGCTTGCACAGGATCATCTCGTGCATGGGATCGTTTCTCCTTGTATATGGTTTCCAGTTATTATAACCCACCGGGGGGACTATTTCAACAGATTGCTGCTGCGGTACTGAATGGCCTCAGCCAGGTGGGCGGCCTCGATGCGCTCGCTGCCGTCCAGGTCGGCGATGGTGCGGGCCATGCGGAGAATGCGGTCATGGCTGCGGCCCGTCAGGCCCAGCCGGTCGAAGGCCCCCTTCATGAGCCGCTCCCCCCGCCTGGTCCAGCAGGCAGTATTCCCCGATCATGGCGGGGGTCATATAGGCGTTGCAGCTGACGGCGGTGCCGGCAAAGCGGCGCTTCTGGATATCCCGGGCGGCGTTGACCCGCTGCCGGACCTGGGCCGACGTCTCGGGCTTCTCCCGGCGGCGCATGGCCTCGTACTCCACCGACGGCACCTCGATGTGCATGTCGATGCGGTCCAGCAGGGGGCCGGAAATGCGGCGCATATAGCTCTCCACCTGGCTTTCCGAGCAGGTGCAGCGGCCGGAGGGGTGGCCGTACCACCCGCAGCGGCAGGGGTTCATGGCGCACACCAGCATGAACCGGCTGGGCAGGGTCAGGGACCCGGACACCCGGGTGATGGTGACCACCCCGTCCTCCAGAGGCTGGCGCAGGGTCTCCAGGGCGGTTTTGTCGAATTCCGGCAGCTCGTCCAGAAACAGGATGCCGTTGTGGGCCAGGGAAATCTCCCCGGGCCGGGGCACCGTGCCGCCGCCGGACAGGGACACCGGCGAGGCGGTGTGGTGGGGGCTGCGGAAGGGCCGCTGGGTCACCAGAGGGTGGGCGGGGTCCGTCATCCCCGCCACGGAGTATACCTCGGTGGTTTGCAAAGACTCCTGCCGGGTCATATCCGGCAGAATGGACGGCAGCCGCCGGGCCAGCATGGACTTGCCGGAGCCGGGGGAGCCGATCAGCAGCACGTTGTGGCCCCCGGCGGCGGCTACCTCTAAGGCCCGCTTGACGTTTTCCTGGCCCATGACGTCGGCAAAGTCCGGCAGGGTCCGGGACACCGGCGAGGGGGTCCAGGGGGTCTGGGGGGCGATGGGGGCGTCGCCGGTAAGGTGGGCCACCAGCTGGGCGATGTTTTCCACCGGATAGACGGTGATCCCCTGGGCCAGGGTGGCCTCCGGGGCGTTCTGGGCGGGGACAAACAGCTGGCGGATGCCCAGCCGGGCGGCGCACAGGGCCATGGGCAGGACCCCCGTCACCGGACGCAGCGCGCCGGTAAGGCTCAGCTCCCCCAGAAACGCCGCGTCGGCGGGCAGGGGCTTCAGCTCCTCCGCCGCTGTCAGGATGCCCAGCAGAATGGGCAGGTCATACACCGTCCCCTCCTTGCGCTGGCCCGCCGGGGCCAGGTTCACGGTGATGCGGCTGACGGGGAATTTGGCCCCGCAGGCCTTGATGGCGGCCCGGACCCGCTCCCGGGATTCCCGCACCGCCGCGTCCGGCAGGCCCACCACGTCGAAGGCGGGCAGCCCCCCGGACAAAAAGCACTCCACCGACACCTCATAGCCGCTGATGCCGTTGAGTCCCAGGGACCGTACCGTTACCACCATGACCCTTCACATCCTCTCACAAAAAATGCGCTTGTTCTGCGCAGCTTGTCAAAAAAAGGCTTTTTGACAAGCTGCGTGCGGTTTTTCAGAACTTAATAAGTTCTGAAAAACCTGTGATTGCAAACGAAAGACACCCCTGATGGGTTTCTTTCGTAACTATCTTCCTTTCCGATGGCGGAAGATTTCCGATTTTTTTGACAGTCTCATGTTGCTTTCTGATATGTTTCATCTGTATTTTAGCACATATCCCGCCGTTTTGAAATACATTGTCAAAAAAACTTCCCTCTTACCGTGAGAATTTTTGTGCACGATGAAGAAAAAGCCTCAATCTGTGAAAAAAGGGGAAAAGCCAGTTTACAAAGAAAAAAGATTGTGGTATTATACAAAATGTATGGTGTTTCGTTGAGAAATCCGCGAAATGTTTTTATGAGGAGGTTCATTTATGGTAAGAAAAATGAAGTCCATGGATGGTAACAACGCTGCGGCGCACGTGTCCTACGCGTTCTCCGAGGTTGCAGCCATCTACCCCATCACCCCGTCGTCCCCCATGGCCGACTTCGTGGACCAGTGGTCCGCCAACGGCCTGAAGAACATCTTCGGCACCAAGGTCAAGGTGGTGGAGATGCAGTCTGAGGCCGGCGCCGCCGGCGCGGTTCACGGTCTCTGGGCGCAGGCGCCCTGACCACCACCTACACCGCCTCCCAGGGCCTGCTGCTGATGATCCCCAATATGTACAAGATCGCGGCCGAGCAGCTGCCCTGCGTGTTCCACGTGTCCGCCCGTACCGTGTCCACCCAGGCGCTGAACATCTTCGGCGACCACTCCGACGTGATGGCCTGCCGCCAGACCGGCTTTGCCATGCTGTGCGAGGGCAACGTCCAGGAGGTCATGGACCTGTCTCCCGTGGCTCATCTGGCCGCTCTGGAGGGCAAGGTCCCCTTCATCAACTTCTTCGACGGCTTCCGCACCAGCCACGAGATCCAGAAGATCGCCGTCTGGGACTACGAGGATCTGAAGGATATGTGCGACATGGACGCCGTGAAGGAGTTCCGTCGCCACGCTCTGAATCCCCGAGCATCCCCATATGCGCGGCAGCCACGAGAACGGCGATATCTTCTTCCAGCACCGCGAGGCCTGCAACAGCTACTACACCGCCCTGCCCGCCGTGGTCGAGAAGTACATGGACAAGATCAACGCCAAGCTGGGCACCAACTATGGCCTGTTCAACTACTACGGCGCCGCCGACGCTGACCGCGTCATCGTGGCCATGGGCTCCATCTGCGATGTGGCCGAGGAGGTCATCGACTATCTGAACGCCCACGGCGAGAAGGTCGGCCTGGTGAAGGTCCGCCTGTTCCGCCCCTTCGCTCCCGAGAAGCTCATCCAGGCCATTCCTGCCTCCGTCAAGAAGATCGCCGTTCTGGACCGCACCAAGGAGCCCGGCGCTCTGGGCGAGCCTCTGTACCAGGATGTTGTCACCGCTCTGGCCAACGCCGGCTGGAACGACGTGAAGGTCATCGGCGGCCGCTACGGTCTGGGCAGCAAGGACACGCCTCCTGCCTCCGTGTTCGCCGTGTATGACGAGCTCAAGCGCGAAGAGATGAAGCGCCAGTTCACCATCGGCATCGTGGACGATGTCACCAACCTGTCCCTGCCCGAGGACAAGAACTGTCCCAACACCGCGGCCCCCGGCACCATCGAGTGCAAGTTCTGGGGCCTGGGCGGCGACGGCACCGTCGGCGCCAACAAGAACTCCATCAAGATCATCGGCGACCACACCGACAAGTACGTCCAGGCGTACTTCCAGTACGACTCCAAGAAGACCGGCGGCGTGACCATCAGCCACCTGCGCTTCGGCGATCACCCCATCCGCAGCCCGTACTATATCAACAAGGCCGACTTCGTGGCCTGCCACAACCCCAGCTACGTGACCAAGGGCTTTAAGATGGTCCAGGATGTCAAGCCCGGCGGCGTGTTCATGATCAACTGCCAGTGGGACTTCGACGAGCTGAACCACCACCTGAAGGCCGATGCCAAGCGCTACATCGCCCGCAACAACATCCAGCTGTATACCATCGACGCCATTGACCTGGCCATCGAGATCGGTATGGGCAAGCGCAACAACACCATCCTGCAGTCCGCTTTCTTCTCCCTGGCCAAGGTCATGCCCGAGGAGGACGCCATCCGCTTCATGAAGGAGAAGGCCAAGGCCTCCTACCTGAAGAAGGGCCAGGACGTGGTGGATATGAACTACAAGGCCATCGACCTGGGCGCCACCGCCTATAAGAAGATCGACGTGCCCGCCGACTGGGCCAACGCCGTGGACGAGACCGAGCACAAGCAGCTGGAGGGCAAGCCCGAGCTGGTGAAGATGGTCAAGGAGATCCTGGAGCCCGTGGGCAAGATGGACGGCGACAGCCTGCCCGTCTCCGCCTTTGCCGATCATGTGGACGGCCAGTTCGAGCTGGGCGCCGCCGCCTATGAGAAGCGCGGCGTGGCCGTGTCCGTCCCCACCTGGGACGCCGACAAGTGCATCCAGTGCAACCAGTGCGCCTACGTCTGCCCCCACGCCACCATCCGTCCCTTCGCCCTGACCGCCGAGGAGGCCAAGAAGGCCCCCGAGGCTGCCAAGATCGTGGATGTCAAGGCCGGCAAGGGCAAGGGCACCTATCAGTTCACCATGGCCATCAGCCCGCTGGACTGCATGGGCTGCGGCGTCTGCATCGGCGCCTGCCCCGTGAACGCTCTGTCCATGGTCGCCCAGGAGGGCGAGCTGCCCCAGCAGGATGTGTTCGACTACTGCGTGGCCAAGGTCTCCGAGAAGAAGGATATGCAGGACAACACCGTCAAGGGCAGCCAGTTCAAGCAGCCCATGCTGGAGTTCTCCGGCTCCTGCGCCGGCTGCGCCGAGACCAGCTATGCCCGTCTCGTCACCCAGCTGTTCGGCGACCATATGTATATCTCCAACGCCACCGGCTGCTCCTCCATCTGGGGCGGTCCCGCGGCTACCTCTCCCTACTGCACCAACAAGGCCGGCCACGGTCCCGCCTGGTGCAACTCCCTGTTCGAGGATAACGCCGAGCACGGCCTGGGTATGTTCATCGGCCAGAACAAGATCCGCGAGGATCTGGCCGACGAGACCCGCCAGCTGATCGCTGTGGAGTGGGCCCGTCCCGAGCTGAAGGCCGCCGCACAGGCGTGGCTGGACACCATGAACGACGGCACCGCCAACGCCGAGCCCGCCAAGGCCTATGTCAAGGCCCTGGAGGAGAGCATCTGCACCGTGGAGGAGCTGGCCGCCATGCCTCAGCTCGCCGCGCACGCCGCCGAGCTGAAGGCCAAGGGCAAGCTGCTGTGCGACTGCGCCGCCTGCACGCTGGCCGCTGATATCCTCAGCAAGAAGGAATACCTGGCCAAGAAGTCCATGTGGATCTTCGGCGGCGACGGCTGGGCCTACGATATCGGCTACGGCGGTCTGGACCACGTCATCGCCTCCAAGCAGGATGTCAACATCTTCGTATTTGACACCGAGGTGTACTCCAACACCGGCGGACAGGCCTCCAAGGCGTCCAACATCGGTCAGGTGGCCCAGTTCGCCGCCGCCGGTAAGGAGGTCAAGAAGAAGAGCCTCTCCGAGATCGCCATGCAGTACGGCTACGTGTACGTGGCCCAGGTGGCCATGGGTGCCAACCCCGCCCAGACCATCAAGGCCATCACCGAGGCCGAGGCCTATCACGGCCCGTCCCTGATCATCGGCTACAGCCCCTGCGAGATGCACTCCATCAAGGGCGGCATGATGAACTGCCAGAAGGAAATGAAGAAGGCTGTGGACTGCGGTTATTGGAACCTGTTCCGCTTCAACCCCGCTGCGGAGACAAGAAGTTCACCCTGGACTCCAAGGCGCCCGCCGGCGGCTATCAGGAGTTCCTGATGAACGAGGCCCGCTACAGCCGTCTGACCCGCGAGTTCCCCGACCGTGCGGAGAATCTGTTCGCCCGCAACGAGGCCGAGGCCAAGGCTCGCTACGATCACCTGCTGAAGCTCATCGAGATGTACGACGACTGAGCCATACAAAGAACCTTACTCACGTCATAGATCCAGCAGGAGCCGCCCGTCCGGGCGGCTCCTGCCGCGGTTTGCGACAGCTGTGCGCTCGATGTTTTTCAAAAATAGGAAACCCTTCGGCACAGCCGAAGGGTTTCCTATTTGTATGATTCTTTTTGAATATTACGCTCTGTATCAGAAGCTGACGTTCTCCGGGTCCGGCTTCTGGCAGGGCTTCACGTCGGTGACGTACAGCACCGGACCCTCACCGTCATAGGCCTGGCATTTCTCCTTCTTCACGGTGGCCTGGATCTCCACCCACTGGCGGTTCTTGAACTTCTCCAGCTCCTGGCCCTTGCACACCAGGGCCAGGAACTGCATGTCGTTGTTGCAGCACACCATGGCGAAGCGGCCGGGGCAGTGGATGCCCGGGAACTTCTTGGAGTGGCACATCAGCGCCTTATACCGCACGGTGATGCCGTCGTAGCGCTGGGGGTTGTCCATCATGTCCACGTACCAGATGCCGTAGTCGTTGTCCGGCACGTCCAGGTGGCCGCCGGACAGGTCAAAGGGAGCCATGTCCTCGGTGACGTAGTCCTCGCTGGTGCCGTCGGTGTTCTCCAGATAGATGTCCGCCCGGCGGTTCACCATCCGCAGGTTCCGGCCCCGCAGGGCCTTGCGCAGCTCCTCATTGCAGCGGTTGAAGATGATCATGTCCGCGTTGAGAATTTTTTCCATCATCAGCTGGCCCATGTTCCGCAGATACGGCTCAAAGGTGGTGGCGTCCACCAGGCACATGATCTGATACAGGATCCAGTTGGCAGGCAGACCCTCCCGGTACAGGGGCTCGAAGCTCCACATGCCGTTGAACTCGATGATCACCTGCTTGGGCCGGTACTGCTTTTCCAGCTTCTTGAAAAATTCCGGCGTCAGCTGGGCGGGATCGTCCACGGTGTAGGTGAACACGTTGAACAGCACCTTGGGGTCGTACTCCGTCTCCCCCTCCTCGCAGCACAGCAGCAGGGTCCGGTCCTCGCTGGCGAAGCCGTCTTTCAGGATGCCGTTGATGAAGTCGGTCTTTCCGGCATCCAGAAAGCCCGTGATGAGATATACAGGAATGTCCATAGGCGTCTCCTTACAGGCCGAACAGGGTCTTCAGGCCGTCCTCCTTCAGCTGGGAGCCGATGACGCACAGGCGGCCGGTGTAGTCGGCGGCGCCATAGCGCACCTCATGCTCCTGGGGCACATAGTCAAAGTGCAGCCACTGGCCGTCGGCGGCGGGCACGATGCCCTTGGCCCGCAGGATGGCGCCGTATTCGCCGGAATCCAGGGCCGTCAGAATGCGGTCGATATCCGCCTGGGTGAACTGCTTGGGGGTCTCCGCACCCCAGCTGGTGAACACCTCGTCGGCGTGGTGGTGATGGTGGTGGCAGGAGCACTCCGGGTCGTCGCACTCTCCGTCGCCGTGGTGATGGTGATGATGCTCGTGCTCTTCATCCTCATGGTGATGGTGGCAGCAGTGCTCATGGCCGTCCTCGTCATCGTGGTCATGATGATGGTGATGCTCATGCTCGTCGTGGCCGTCATCATCGTCATGCTCGTGGTGATGGTGATGGTGCTCGGCCTCCTCGGCCTCGTGCTCGGCCCGCATCTTCTCCAGCAGCTCGTCGGCCAGAGACACCTTCTCCACGGCGGCCAGAACGGTCTTGCCGTCCAGCTGGTCCCAGGGGGTGGTCAGGATGGCGGCGGTGGGGTTCTTCTCCCGCAGCAGAGCCACGGCGGCCTCCAGCTTCTCCTGGGTCAGCTTCTGGGTCCGGGACAGGATGATGGTGCCGGCGGCCTCGATCTGGTTGTTATAGAACTCGCCGAAGTTCTTCATATACACCTTCACCTTGCCGGCGTCGGCCACGGTGACAAAGGAGTTCAGCTTCATATCCGGGATATCCGCCACGGTGTTTTCCACCGCCACGATCACGTCGGAGAGCTTCCCCACGCCGGAGGGCTCGATGAGGATGCGGTCCGGCTGGAACTGCTCCTTCACCTCCCGCAGGGCCTTGCCGAAGTCGCCCACCAGGGAGCAGCAGATGCAGCCCGAGGACATTTCGGAGATCTGGATCCCCGCATCCTTCAGAAAGCCGCCGTCGATGCTGATCTCGCCGAACTCGTTTTCGATCAGCACCAGCTTTTCGCCCTGATAGGCTTCCTTCACCATCTTCTTGATGAGGGTGGTCTTGCCTGCGCCCAGGAAACCGGACACGATGTCAATTTTCGTCATAACAGTACCTTCTTTTCTTTTCCCGCCGTGCGGGACATATTGTTTCCTCTATATCATAGCCTATTTTTCCAAAAAAGCAAGGGCAGCGAAAAAAATTCACATTTTTGTCCCGGTAATCTGCGGTTTGTCCCGTTTTTCCCGGGAATTTTCCCGGTTTTCTATTGGGATGGGGCGGACCGGAGAATGGGGGTAGCCATTTGCCGGAAAATGCGGTATAATGGCGAAAAAACACAGAAGCGAGGTACTCCCCTATGTCCGTGAAAGAACAGCAGACCGGCGCGTGGGCGCCGGAGTGGGTCCAGGAGACGGAGCCGGATTATACCCCCCGCCCCCGGCGCAGCCGGAAGCAGCGCCGCCCCCGGTGGCCGGGGATCGCCCTGGCTCTGGTGTGCCTGGCCACCATCGCCGCACTGGTGTGGCATTTTACCCGGCAGAAGGAGATCCCCCTGGAGACGGCGGCCGGTTATGTGGCCTCGGAAGCGGAGACGGCTCCGCTGTACGACGAGGAGGGCAATGTCCTGCGGCAGCTGGTCCGGGGCAGCCAGGCCACCTATGTGGTGGAGGAGGCCCACAAGGATCGTCCGGACCAGGTTCGGGTGCCCCAGGAGGACGGCAGCTTCGCCTGGCTGGACCGGGAGAACCTGACCGATGACCTGAGCGGCGTGGTGACGCTGAAAACCGTGTATGTCCGCCGGGCCCAGAATCTGACGGATGAGGGCGGCGACCCCACCGGCCCCCTGGTGCTGCGGGGCCAGGCCCTGACCGTTACCGGCTACCGGGACCTGGCGGCCGACGGCAGCGTATCCTATTACCGGGCCGACGGCGGGTACATCCCCGCCCGGTATGTCTGCCTGACGGAGGACCAGGCCACGGCTCCCTATGACGCGGACATGGCCCGGCTCCACGCGGACCGGGGCGACAGCTGGGGCGGCGGCGACGCGGCGGGCCTGGACTACGACGCCTATGAAAAGCCCCGCTTTGGCGGCAGCGTCATGCCTGATACCGTGAAGGCCCTGTACCTGAACAACGAGGCCATCCGGAATCCGGAGGCATACATCGCCGTGGCCGACGGGTGCGGCATCAACGCCTTTGTGGTGGACATCATGGACGGCGGGGCCATCGGCTACGCCTCGCCGGTGATGCAGAAATATTCCCCCAGCGCCTATGCGGATGCCTACAACACGCTGGAGAGCTATCAGGCGGCGGTGAAAAAGCTGAAGGACGCCGGGTATTACGTCATCGGCCGCATCACGGCCTTCAACGATCCCAACCTGGCCGCAGATCATCCGGAGTGTGTGGTGGCGGACCTGAGCGGCCGGCCGCTGAAGATCGGCGGCATGTACTGGCCCAGCGTATACAGCCGCGATGTGTGGCAGTATAAGGTGGACCTGGCCCTGGAGGCCGCCGAGACCATGGGCTTCAACGAAATTCAGTTCGACTATGTCCGCTTCCCCGACGGCACCTGGGACTATGACGAGGCGGGCACCATCGACTATCACAACGACAATGACGAGAGCAAGGCCCAGGCCGTTCAGCGGTTTTTGCAGTACGCCGCCGACCGGCTCCACGGGGCGGGGGTGTATGTGTCTGCCGATGTGTTCGGCGAGTGCGCGGAAAAGTACGTCACGGCCTACGGCCAGTATTGGGCGGCCATCAGCGGCGTGGTGGACGCCATCAGCGCCATGCCGTACCCCGATCATTATTCCGCCTCCGGCAGCTGGCTGCCCTGGGAGCACCCCTATGAGACCATGAAAACCTTCGGCGAGAAGGCTGCCGCCCGGCAGCAGGAGACTCCCTCCCCTGCCGCGGTGCGCACCTGGATCCAGTGCTACAACGCCATCCGGGAGCCGTACAACACCTATGGCCCCGATGAGATCGCCGCCCAGATCCGGGCCCTGAACGACACCGGCAACACCGGCGGATACATGACCTGGAACGCTGCGTCCAGCCTGGACAAGTACCGCTATGTCAGCGGCGCGTTTGAATAAGGGCGGCTCGGCGAGAAATGCCGAAGCTTGAATGGTCTGATATCCCTGTTGTTTATTTGAAGCATATTGATTTCATAATGTTGAAAGGTGATAGCTTATGGAAAAAATAGACACGAATCCATCAAAATATGTAGTGTTTGATGTTGAAACGAACGGCCTAAAATCACAGCAGGATGATTTACTTTCGATTTCATTTTACAAGCCCGACGATAAAAGAGAATACAGCAGATTCTTGCCTTTGGAGCTAAACAGCAAAGTTGAAACGACACATATAAATGGCATTACTGAAAAGGATTTAGCTGGAACAACTGCTCTCACGCAATTCGAGTTCGATCAAATTGTTGAAGAATATGAGCTGGAAAAGAGAATTATACTAGTTTATTCCGGCAGGAATTTTGATGAAGCGTTTCTCCGTGAATACATGAAAAGGCACCAAATTTCCGGATTTGAAAAGCTGAAGTTTTATAATATCAAGAACCAGGTGATTTCTCCAACGTTCTCAACTGGAAATATTACCAAGGATAATTTGTGCGCACTGTTTGGTATTGAGGGTATCACGGCAGTTCATAGCGGCGCAAATGATTGCAAACTGGAATGGCAATTATTTGAGAAAATGGGCGGCTATTATTACCTTGTGACCGAAATGGGCGAGGAGGACAACATATTCAGGCTTAATGACCGCTACATTATTCCGGTTAGTCTATTATCTTCTCACCCGAAATTAAGCCGTATACTTCCTGCGAGACCGTATCTTCAGTGTGAAAGTAAAGTTGTTAAGACTTTTGAAATCAGCGCTGAAGGAGTCGAAAAATTCCAGACTAATTTTACAGGAGTAACACTTGAACACCTGATAAACTCAATGCTGAATGTTGACACGCAGGATCCATATCCATTTCTACGGGCAAATAAGATGAAACTGGATTTCGTCGGGTCAATTCCTAATGGAAAAAGAATCGTTCCATTCGAATTTAATCAAGATGGGACAGTCACCGCAATTCAAAAAAAAGACCAAGATATGGAAAAACGTATAAATTCTACCGGAGATAGGCTCAAGGATCGAATACTTCCATTGATCAGCTTTATCAAGTATGAGATTTTCAATGGCGAACGTATAATGTCTCAGGAGTTGGTAGTAGATGCAAAGAATAATTTCCTTGCCGTATGCGATCTCTCCTCAGAAAAAACGGTATTAGAAATAAAAACAAACAATTATGATTCGGAGAAATACAAGGAACAATTTTTCTATGAGGCTAAGGGACGAAACATTTATCATCTAAGGATGAACTGGGTAACAAGCAACGACACTATGTTGCCCCAAAAAATTGTTTTTCAAATCCTCCTTGTTGATGTTCATATTGGCACTCCTGACTCTTCCAGTTGGTCCAAAGGGAAATTAAAGGAAAGGCAAATTAAAAAAACAGCTGAAATTCAAAAATACTTGTTGTCCTCAAATGTTTCTTTAGTATCGTACACGAATACCAGCTCGCCAGTTAAATTGCAATGTAAAATCTGTGAACACGAATGGGCTATCAGCTATGTCACTCTTAAGAAACGGATTCCTGAATGTCCCAAATGCAGGCAAAAATCCGCTGGCAAACAGCAGGTTGAGATATCCGAAGATGAGCGAAAAAAACTTCGTGCCGAAAACTATCGCGAGAAGGTGCTCCAAAAGAGCAATCGTACAATCGTCGCGATTAATTATACTGGCGCAAGGAATACCGTGGATGCGATATGTGTTGTTTGCAAGCACAAATGGAAAGTACGCGCAGACCATTTGATAGAACGATGCTGGTGTCCAGTATGTAAGAGAATGTAGATTTTACCTATGGCCCCGATGAGATCGCCGCCCAGATCCGGGCCCTGAACGACACCGGCAACACCGGCGGCTACATGACCTGGAACGCTGCGTCCAGCCTGGACAAGTACCGCTATGTCAGCGGCGTGCTGAACTGAACGCGCTTCGCAGACTGTCAAAAAAGCAGCAAAACCTCCGGGAAAACCGGAGGTTTTGCTGCTTCAGCTATTCTGCTTGCTGCCCCAGCAGCTGCTCCAGCTCCTCCGCCGTCAGAACCTGTCCGCCCACCCGCTGCATATCCGCCAGGTTGGCGGCCTGCACGGCAGGGGTCACGGAGGAGGTGCAGTCCGACAGCACCGCCGCGTCATAGTCCAGGGACAGGGCGTCGAAGAAGGTGGAGCGGATGCAGTTGGGCGTGGTGGTCCCGGCCAGCAGCACCGTGTCCACCCCCAGCCGCCGGAGGATCAGGTCCAGCTCCGTGTGGAAAAATGCGGAGAACCGGGGCTTTACGATAACATAGTCCGTGTCCGCCCGGTGAAATTCCTCCGGCCACGCGTCGGACATGGACGGCGGGCACGTCTCGGACAGGGGCCTTCCGCCCCGGGCCCACACGTCGTACCGGGCCCGCTCCACGTCGGAGCCGTCCGCCCGGTAGTGCCGCACGGCGAACACCACCGGCACCCCGGCTCTGTGGCAGCAGTCGATGGCCCGGGCGCAGGCGGGCACCGTGTCCGCCGCCCCGGGGATAAACAGGGGACTGGATGCGTCCAGAAACCCCCGCTGCATGTCAATGACCACCAAAGCGTATCTGTGCATGAGATGACCTCCTGAAAAGCGCAATAAAACCGGCGGTGCTCCGCCGGTTTTATTGTACCGTCTTTCCCGGGAAATTGCAAGGTCTACAGGCCGTAGCTGTCCACGGCGCTGTACAGGTACGCCAGAGCATCGGCATCGGATATGCCGCCTACCAAGGAGCCGTCCATCAGGATGGAGAGATCCAGCTGCACCACCACGGGCCCCTCACAGAACAGCGCCCGATAGTAGTTGGCATAACCGGGTGTGGTCTCCCGGAAAATATACGCCTTGCCGCCGCCCGGGGCCTTGTAGTCCTCCAGCTGCTCCAGGTTTTCCAGTTGTCCCTGAGAATAGATCCAGGAAACCACATCGTCCTCCGGGGTCACATCCGTCAGCACATACATCAGAACGTGCATGTAGTCGCCGTATCGGATCCCGCCGTCGGGATCTTGAAGCTCATCACAGTACGCAGTGCGGATATACATCCGCACCAGCTGTCCCTGCTGGTCGCACTGGGCTTCTATGGACACCTGACCGCGCTCGCGTGCCTCCTGCTGGGCGCTGCGGGGCAGAACGCCGCCGCCCAGGAACGCGTCCGCCGCCGCCATGTCCGGAAACTGCAGATCCTCCGTCGAAGTCCGCGCCGCCTCCTGGCTGGCCTGGGGAATGTCTGCCAGCGGCAGCCGCCGGTCCGTGCTGTAGGTCCAGGTGCCGCCGTATTTGGTGCCGTCGTAGAACAGCCCCTCCGTATTGGGATCGCCGGGGGTCCCAAACCGGGCAAACACCCCGCTCTCCGCCGCCAGCACCGCCCCCGTCAGCACCAGCACCAGGCAGGCTGCCAGCAGCACCGCCCGGGGGATCCTGCGCCGCTTCCGTGCGGGAAGCTGGGCCAGAGTCCGGGTCAGATTTTCGTCAAAGTCCTTGGGCACCGGGGTCTCCTCCTCCCGGGCCATATGCCGCAAACGGGTATCCAAATCGTTCATCTTCGTTCCTCCTTCCGCGTGACCTGCGGGTCCGACAGCGCCAGCCGCAGCTTATCCCGGGCCCGGCTGAGCCGGGATTTCACCGTGCCCGCCGGCACCCGCAGCAGCGACGCAATGTCCGCCACCGGCATGTCCTCATAGTAATACAGCACCACCGCCGCCCGCTGGTCCCGGGGCAGGGACAGCACCGCGTCCCACAGCTCCGGCCGCGGGTCCTCCCGGGCTGCCGCCTGGGGCGGCAGGTCCTCCAGATACACCTCCCGGCGGCTGCGGCGGTTCAGCTGCCGGGCACAGTTCACGCTGATCTTCACCAGCCACGCCCGCAGGGCTTCAGGGTCCCGCAGCCGGTCCAGGGACTGCCAGGCCAGCAGCACTGCCTGGCCCACGGCGTCCTGGGCGTCGGCATCGCAGGGGGTCAGGGCCCGGGCGGCCCGGTACATGTCCCGGCTGTAGGTCTGCACCCCTCGAGTAAATTCTTCTTGTGACAGGCGCAAGGCCATCACCGTCCTTTCCAGGCGGCCCCAGGGCCGCCCATTTGTCATGACGTATATTAGATACTCCGGCCCGGCCTTTGGTTCCGCGGCTCGGAGAAAATTTCGGATTTTGAAAAAAGGACGCGCCCCGGCGCGTCCTTTTGCTCTTATTTGCAGCTCACAGCCACTTTTTCCACTTGAAGATCACCAGCTCCACGATGATGCACACCACGCTGATGATGCACACCGCCAGGTATCCGTGCTGTGCGGTAAGCTCCGGCATGTTTACGAAATTCATGCCGTACCACCCGGCGATCAGGGACAGGGGCAGAAACACCGTGGTGACGATGGTCAGGATCTTCATGATCTGGTTTTGCCGCATGTCCAGCTGCGTCTGGTGCATTTCCCGCAATTGCAGGGCGTACTCCTTTTCCAGCTCCGTGGCCGACAGCAGCCGCTGAGCCCGTCCCGTCAGGCGGTCAAACAGCCGGGAGGCGTGGGCATCGCTCTCCTCCGTTTCGTCCGACAGCGCGGCAAACAGGTCGTCCAGCTGCTCATAATACGCCGCAAACACCGACAGCTCGCGGCGGATGCGAAAGAGCTTCTTGTCCAGGTCCTGGGCCTGATCCTGCATCAGGGCCTCCTCCAGAGCCGTCAGGCGCTTTTCATATTTTTGCAGGGTGGGCATATCCTCCTGCAGAAGCCGGGCAAACAGCTCCGCCAGCGCCTGAGCCGGGGTCTGGGACTCCAGGTCCCCTGCCAGCCCCCGCAGAAAGCCGCCCTCCTCCGCCAGCAGCAGCCGCCGGTCCGTCAGGTAAAAGCCGAAAAAATGCTTGTCTCCGGTGGGTGCCATAGGCCGGGGCATGGCATAGGTCCCGGCGGCTCCGCCGCCCTTGAGCCGCTCCGCCCGGCAGAAGGCTCCGCCGGTGGGAGCAATGCGGTGCTGCTCCAGCTGGGGATACCGCCGGAGCAGCTGGTCAAAGGTCACCAGCTCCACGCAGGAATCACTCATTGCGCCTCACCGCCTCAGATAAAGAATTTCCGGTGCAGGGACCGGCGCAGGGGCTTGCACACCGCGATGATCAGCAGCATGATCCCCAGCAGCACTCCCGCCGCCAGGGGGTAAAACGACCAGATAAACGTCCGATGGACCTGGAAAGTGATGTTCAGCAGGAACTCAATGAGCACCGCCAGGCCGCCGCCGGCCATCAGCGCCCCGCCGAAGATGTAGAGATACCCCCGGCTGAGATACCGCAGCAGCGTCACCACCGTGGTCACCAGCACCCCGATGGTCCCCGTCACCGGAAGGGCAAACGTCAGGAACCAATGCCCGCCGGTGGCAAAGTTGATATACAGCAGATACAGCCCGATGGCCGCAAAGTCCGCCGGAACAAAGATCACCGGGTTGGGCCTTCTGAACCACAGGGGCAGCACCGCCAGGATATACAGCAGCAACACGCCGCCGGAGGCAAACCCGGACCACACGATGGTTCCGTTCAGCGACCAGTCGCACAGGATGCAGATGACGATGGGCAGCACCGCCAGCATGGTCAGGATGAACAGCGCCCCGGAGCGGTTCACCTCCTCGGGGTGGGCCGACGGCTCCGGCGGGAAGGGGGGCTCCCCCTGCTGCCGGGGCAGATCCGGATGGAACACCCGGGTGCCGCACAGAGGGCACACGGTCTCGCTGTCAGACAGCTCCACGCCGCAATGGATACAATACATGGATAACGCTCCTTTCCCTTATCCCCGGCCCCGCTGGTTGCTCTCCACCTTCACAGGCAGACCCAGCCGGTGCAGGACCCGGTAAAAATGCAGCTCCAGCTCCGGCTCCTGGATGCTGCGGATACAGTTGATATACATGGTGCCGTTCCAGGACACCACGCCGCAGTCGTGAGGCGCGGCAGCCTGGACGCCGATGATGAAGTCCACCCGCCGGACATAGGGGGCCATGACCTCCGGCAGCTCCACCGCCCCCAGATTGGACAGGCACAGACAGGATTTGCGCTCGCCCACGGCGTTAAACACCGCCTTCATGGCAATGTTTTTGATGAACAGGGGCATCACCTTCAGCACCGGGGACTTTTCGCTGGCCACATTGGCGGCGAATTTGGCCCGCAGGGTGTGGGTGTTGTTCTCCAGTCCCATCCGATGGTGGACGGCGGCGCAGATCTCGGAGAAGGTATAGTCCCCGGTGCGGGGATCGATCTCCGGGGTGATATACGAGGCAAAGTTCCGCAGACTGCGGCTGGGGAACAGGGTCCGCAGGTTCACCGGCAGCAGCACCTTCACCGGCTTGCGCCGGCTGCGCCGGGGTACCTTCTCCGCCTGCAGGTCGGCAATGGCCTGCATCATGGCCGCGCCCAGCAGCTCCGTAACGGATACGCCGTACTGCCTGGCACAGGCGCGGACCCGGTCCACCGGCACCATCATGGTGATGAGGTTTTTATATCCGTCCTTTTCCGGCGTGCCGCTGAGGTGATAGGCGGTGCTCTCCGCCCGGCTGGCGGTAACGTCCCCGGCATAGCGCAGGAAGCTGTCCTCCAGCTCCTGCGGACTGGGCTCCTCCAGACGGCCCAGCACACCCTTTTCCGCCGGGATGCTGATGCCGTATTTCTGGCACAGATACTCCGCCGTCAGGGTTTTCAGAAAAATCAGCCCGCCGGTGCCGTCAGTGACGGCGTGGAAAAACTCCACCGCCATCCGGTCATGGTACACCAGCACCCGGAAGGCGCACTGGCGCACCTGGCCGAAGGGCACATGGGCCAGGGGGCAGCTTTTCTCCGGCTGGATGTCCGGCGCCTTGGGAATTTCCTCCAGATAATACCAGAATGCCCCCCGCCGCAGCCGCACGGCAATGGAGGGGAACCGCCGCACCGTCACGTCCAGCGCCGCCCGCAGCACCGCTGTGTCGATGGGCTCGGTCAGGGTGACGGACAGGCGAAAGAAGTTGTTCCAGTTCCGGCGCTTGGCGGCAGGATAGATCTTGGCGGCGTTGTCCAGCCGCATCCACCGCAGGCTCCGGGCCGGGGACAGGGTCCGGTCCAGGAAGTGGTTGATGGCCTCGAAGTCCTGAGCCATGTTCTCATTGAGGCAGTACAGCACATAGGCGTGCCACCGCTCCGGGGCAATGTGCAGCTTGCTGCGGCATCCGGCGGACAGAAGCCGGTTATGCAGGGCACGGGTGTCGTCCAGCATTACCTCGTCCCCGCCCACAAACAGCAGAGACGGCGGCAGCCCCGTCAGGTCGCCGAACAGCGGCGAGCACAGAGGGTCCGTGGGGTCCTGCGTATAGCACTTGGCGTAAAATTGCAGCAGCTCCGGAGTCATGGAGGGGTCCTTCTCCCGGTTGTCCCGATAGGAGTCCCCGGACCCGGTCAGGTCTGTCCAGGGGAGAGATGCCCACAAGCCCGCAGGGCAGGGCCATGCCCAGCTGCTTGAGCCGCAGACACAGACAGTAAATGAGCCCGCCTCCGGCGGACTCCCCCGCCAGCAGGATCTGCCGGGGCTCATAGCCCTTTTTCAGCAGGTATTGATAGCTCTCCAGCGCATCGTCCAGGGCCGCGGGATACGGATGCTCCGGGGCCAGACGGTATGCCGGGCAGAACACCCGTACACCGCATTCCGAGGCCAGGGTGGCTGCAAAGCCCTTGGCATATTCCAGGCTGCCGCAGGTATAGCCGCCGCCGTGGAGATACAGGATCACGCCGCTGCGGCGCTGATCCTTGGGCATGACCCACGCCCCCTGAAAAGCGCCGAAGTCGTGGTCCCGCACCAGCACCTCCCGCCGGTGCAGGGCGGTCATCAGCTCCCCCAGCTTGTCCTGCCCCTTTCGGGTGACCTCCAGGGACAGACCGGCCACGAAGGGCTTGAAAAATGATAGCTGAGAACGAACCAGCTTTGCGTGCAGCTCCATGCAATGTCGTTCCTTTCCTGAAAATGTTCTGAATCATTTTATTATACCAGAAATCCTACCGCATAACAAGGTTTGACCGGTAAAAAGCATATGGAAAAGAGCGCCCCTCCGGACTGCCAGAAATATTCCGGCGGGCTGTTAATTCGGCTTTATGCGATTATTGAATTTTTAACGGTATATTAATGGAACAAACTGCTGAAAATGGAAAAATTATGATACTTTTACAAAATGATTGTTAATAATTCGGCGAAACATTAATTGTAAACAGGCCGCTCCTATTATACAATAGAACCAGAGACGTCCCTGCTCCGCACAGAGACCGGGACAGAATTGCGGAGGCGGGACACCCCTTCCGGACAAAATAAAGGAGAGTGAGTCTGTGTTCAAGAAATTCACCAACGGCTGCGTTCGCGTGGTCAACCGGTGGCTGCCGGATGCGTTCCTGTTTGCCATCATCCTGAGCATCATCGTTTTCATCGGCTCCATGTGCGCCACCAAGATGGGCCCCCTGCAGGTGCTCAACGCCTGGGGCGACTCCAAGGGCTTCTGGGGCCTGCTGAGCTTCTCCATGCAGATGGCCCTGGTGCTGGTATTCGGCTCCGCCATGGCGGCTGCCAAGCCCTGCAAAAAGGCCCTGCGGGCTGCCGCCGGCTTGTGCCACAACAACATGCAGGCCATCGTGGTCACCACCTTCATCTCCACCCTCTGCTGCTGGCTGAACTGGGGCTTCGGCCTGATCGCCGGCACGCTGCTGGCCAAGGAAGTGGTGCGCCGGGTGCCCACCGTGGACTATCCCCTGCTGATCGCCTCCGCCTACTCCGGCTTCGTCATCTGGCACGCAGGTCTGTCCGGCTCCATCCCCCTGGACCTGGTGGCGGGCAAGAAATTCGGCGAGGTCCTGTATCAGGCCCCCATCACCGACACGGTGTTCCACCCCATGAACCTGATCATGGTGGGCGTCATTCTGTTTGTCATGCCCCTTGTGAACTACGCCATGCATCCCGATAAGGCCCACACCGTGTGCATCGACCCCACCCTGCTGGAGGATGAGGCCGAGCGCACCTATGAGGTCAGGACCCCTGCCGATAAGCTGGAGCACTCCAAGCTCCTGTGGGCCATCACCCTGGTGGGCGGCTTCGTGTACATCATCTATTACTTTGTGCAGAACGGCTTTACCCTGGGCCTGAACATCGTGAACATGATCTTCCTGTTCCTGGGTATTCTGCTCCACGGCGACCTGCGCCGCTATGTGGATGCCATCTCCGACGCCGCCGGCGGCGCAGCAGGCGTGCTGCTGCAGTTCCCCTTCTATGCCGGTATCATGGGCATGATGGTGGCAGCCAACGAGGTGGATGTATATCCACCTCAAAAAGCTCCCGCAGCACCGGCAGTCTCTTCACGATCTCTATTCGCCTGCACTTGGCGTAGACTGTCTCCCGAGGCCTCCCCAATAAAGCGGTAGAAGATACGGATGCTCTGCCGGTATGGGGTGCGCGGCCCAGCGACTTTCCTACCCTCCGGCAGGATCTTTTCACCGATCTCAATACGCTCAACGAACGTGTGCAGTATATCTCTATCCAGCGTTTCTACGCAGGTGTACCGTTTGGCAAGGTCGAAGAACAATCCGTAGGCGCTGCGTATCTCCTTGGCCGTGGTCTTGCCCTCTACCAGCTTCTTACGGCGCACGGCCAGCTCGTCGATCTCCATGCCAAACTTCCTGACCATCTCCTCGTGAATGTCGTCGCTGAGCATCCCGGCGATGTTGTCGCGGTAGGAGCGCTCGATCATCTTCTTGAGGCGGGCGGTCTGCTTGTCGATGTTCTCGATCTGCGCAGAGGCTTCTTCGCCGCCCAAAGAGGCGTTGGCCTGTTCGACGGCGTTCTCCGTGATGGTACGAATGTCATCCTCGCCAAAGGCCAGCAGCTTGTTGAGGTCACAGCGGACGACTTCCATCAGATCGTCGTAGCGGATACGCGCCCCACGCAGGCAGCGGGTCTTCGCTCGGGAACTCAGGTTGTTGCACACCAGATACCAATATTTCGCCCGTTCGCCGTTGTAGACGGAGCCGCCAGAGCACATGGCCGCGCCGCAGCAGGCACAGTAGGCAATGCTGCCGAAGATGCTGTGACGGAAGGCTGGGTTTGCGCCGTTGGCCTTGGTGTTCTCCCCCATGAAATGGGCGGCCAGGTCGAACTGCTCCTGGGTCACCAGCGCCTGGTGGGTATCCTTGGTAAACACCCATTCCTCCTCTGGCACGATGACCTTTTTCTTGGACTTCACGCTGACCTTGCGGCTCTTACCCAGCAGGGTATGGCCCAGGTAGACGCGGTTGCGCAGGATGCGCTTGACCGTGGTGTAGTTCCACTCATCGGAAGCCCGCTGGGCACCCCGCTCGGTAAAGTTGTCACGGCACTCCACGCGGTACTTCAGCGGCGGCATAATGCATGCCTCGTTGAGCCGGATAGCAATACTGCGACAGGACTGACCAGAGGCGGCCAGGTCGAAAATCTTTTTCACCACTGGGGCGGTGTTCTCGTCCGGCACAAGCTGGTCGGTGGTGCGCTCCGCCTTCCTGTAGCCGTAGGGCGGGCAGGCCACATACTTGCCATTGTTGCGCTTGGTGTTCAGCGTCTGCTTGACCTTGCGGGAGGTGTCCCGCAGGTAGACATCGTTCATGGCAAATTGAAACGGTGCCATCAGATTATCTTCCTGGGAGTCAAAGTTGCTGCCGGGTGCCAGATAGCGGATGCCGTGTTCCGGAAAATAGCGCTCAGCGTAATGACTGGATTCCGTCATGTCACGGCCCAGGCGGGACAGGTCCTTGGTGATAACCATGTTGGCCTTGCCGGTTCTCAAGTG
>VOFB01004940.1_pt1 | contig 24399 bp, 36 predicted proteins | sample 5384141 | NCBI WGS metagenome assembly VOFB01 (sample SAMN12384721, study PRJNA508395) | human gut metagenome | isolation source: healthy gut A | host: Homo sapiens | reverse complement strand
TGATAAAGAACGCAGCAAAAAGAATCTACCTGGTACTGATCTGTCTGATCCTGTATGCTCCGATCGTAACGTTGATGGTACTTTCTTTTAATAATACAAAAACCCGTTCCCGCTGGGGCGGCTTTACAGGCAAATGGTATGTCTCTTTTTCCAGAATAAAGAGATCATGAATGCACTTTATACCACGCTGATCATTGCGTTGCTCTCAGCCCTGATCGCAACTCTGATCGGAACTCTGGCAGCACTTGAATGCAGGTTATGCGTTCCCGGACAAGAACACTTTTTATGGGGATCACAAATATTCCCATGCTGAATGCAGAGATCGTTACCGGTGTTTCCCTGATGCTGCTTTTTATTGCCTTCCGGCTTACCCTTGGCTTTAAGACGATCCTGCTGGCTCACATTACATTCAATATCCCTTATGTGATTCTGAGTGTCATGCCGAAATTAAAGCAGACAAACAAACGCACTTATGAAGCAGCACTGGACCTCGGTGCTTCTCCGCTCTATGCTTTTGTCAAGGTTGTCCTGCCTGACATCATGCCGGGAATTTTTCAGGATTTCTTTTGGCATTCACAATGTCACTGGATGATTTTGTTATCACCCACTTTACCAAGGGGCCTGGAGTCGATACTCTTTCCACAAAAATCTACAGTGAAGTCCGAAAAGGGATCAAACCGGAAATGTATGCACTTTCAACTTTGATGTTTGTTACGGTTCTGATCTTACTGATCCTGATCAAGTCGTCGAAACATATTCGCTGTCGTCTCCCGAGGTCTGCAAACATCGAATGATAAACGGTGCCGGAAGCGAATATAACACCATCAACGCAACTTCAAGTTCTTTGTCGTATCCGAAAATTCCTGTGACAATTGCACTCACTGCCACTAAAAAGTACTGCCATGATTGCCAGACGTTTACAACTGTAATAAGTACTTTTTTCATCAACTCACGTTTCATATTTAATTCATATCCAACAACAAGAAGTACGATTGCGCTCGTCGGTGCTGCGATCATACTGATGACCGAAGTAACGATTCCGCCGACACTGCTGTTTAAGACAAGTTTTCCAATTCCGGTTGCCCCACAGATAATACCAAGCAAAGATGCCCCAGAAACATTTATTGGAAAACATATTGCCCAGAGATTTCTGGCGGTGACTTTCTTTCCATCCGTCATTTTTAACAGTGCAAGAAATGCCGTGTATGCAAAAACAGTCTGTCCCAGATCAACTGCCGCAAATCCGGTCTGCGTTCCAGTGATCAGTCCGTAAAGCGCATATCCGAGCATTCCGCCTTCCGCACTCGCCAACAGAAACGGCATAAACACAGAACAGCTTTTCCCTGTTTTATTCAGCAGAAGTCCTGTACCGATTGCAAGCAGATAGCCCACATAAATCAAAACAAACAACACTACAATTTTCGCATTGTACTCTGCACACAAAAATGCATTGAATAATACCACCGGCGCGTAATATTGCTGATGAACGCTTTTAAGCCAAGCAGCCCTTTTTTCATCAAACACATTTTTTGCTTTGCAAAATATCCAAGCCCCAGCATGATAAGCACGGGCAATGCCATTTCCAGTATTTTGATAACCATTTCTCATCCTTCTTTCAAAAGGGGCAGGCCAAAACAGCCTGCCCCCTTCTTCTCTCATTGTATTAATGAATAAGATCTTCGTAAAATTCATATGCTTCTTTGTCTGTAAAGCCTTCATGTACTACCTTATGAACAGCCTGTGCCATTTCAACCGGATGCTGGCTCTGGAAGATATTTCTTCCCATATCAACACCTCTTGCACCTTTGCTGATTACATCATAAGCTAATGTCAAAGCATCTTTTTCAGCCAATTTCTTACCACCGGCTACTACGATTGGTACCGGGCAGGCTGCAACGACTTCTTCGAAGTTTTCACAGTTATAGGTTTTACCATCTGGCATCCCATCTCAGCGATAATACGTGTAGCTAATTTAAAGAATCTGTCGGTACGCTCCATGTCTTTTACCTACAGCACATACGCCTAAGGTTGGAACACTGTATCTCATACCTGCATTGATTACTTTGCTTAAATTATCAATACTTGATAACTGTCCGTCTGCTCCGATAAATACCTGTGATGCCATACAATCTGCATTCATGCGGATGGAATCTTCGATATCTACTGCAACAACTTCATGACTTAAATCAGCCTGAACCATGCTGGAACCAGATGTAACTCTCAATGCGATTGCATTGGTGTACTCAGGTTTTAAGCATGTACGGATAGCACCTCTTGTTCCCATAAACAGTCAACATATGGTGCCAGCTTTGGTAATAATAAATCCAGTCTCTAATCCTGCTGTGCTTCCCATAAAGTATCCATGGTCAAAAGCAAACATTACAGTATTTCCACTCTTTGGATTGAAAATATTTGCTAAATGACGTTTCATTCCCCAATCCAGACTGTTTGCACCTTTTACATAAAAAGCCATCCTGGTTGGCAAATGGTGTATCAATGTGATAATCTTTTGCTACTTTAAGTCCTTCTAAATCTGCCATCGATATATCTCCTTTTTTCACTATAAACTATTTGTTACTACATACATATCACAAGTTAATAATTCTTCTCTTTTTGTTTGTTAATAATTAGAAATCATAATCATCCATGTTATCTGCGGTAAATACCAGACGCTCTGGAAGAAGAACAACACCGTTGTTTTCATCACCTTGTTGCTGCGCCAGCTGAAATACTATCGTTGGAAAGTACTTCACAGGAACCGATTTCAGGAATGTCAATTGTGTCGCCAACTTTTACAGTGTTACCTGCTGCAAGGTAAGCAGCTACATAACAACCCATAGCACCCTGAAGTTTTGCATCCCACAGACCCCAGTTGTAAAGAGTTCCGTTTGAGCAATACTGTTTTACAGCGTTTGGTGTTGCGAAACCAGTAATTGTAATGTTGTCTTTGTTGTAACCTTTGTTCTCAGCAGCCTGTAACTGTCCTGGAAGAGCTGTAGAGTCGTTACAGATAATAACATCGATATCTGGGTTTGCATCTAATACAGCTTCACCAACTGTGATAGCTTTTTCAGCATCCTGCTCTGAGTAGTAGTTGTCTGGGTAAACGTTTGTCCAGTTTGGATATTTCTCAGCGATAATCTTCTCGCCTTCTACCTGCCAGCTGTTCTGGTCTGTTACAGTTGCCTCGTGAGTAGTGCCAGCAATATTTAATCTCATCGTTTTCAGGATCTTTACCTCTCTCCTTTAATCCATCAACTGCCATATCTACTAACATCTGTCCTAAAACTTCTGGTGTTCCCTGAGAAACCATTAAAGTTCTGTCATCGCTGTTTGCATCAGAATCCCATGTTGTAACCATGATTCCTGCATCCTTTGCTTCCTGTAATGCATCAGATACACCTGCTGCATCTACAGTTGAAATACAGATTGCATCAACCCCTGAAGAAATAGCCTGGTTAATAACAGATACCTGATCTGCTACTGCTGCGTTAGAGCTTCCCATGTAATCAACAGTGATTCCCCATTTTTCTGCATATTCCTGTGCTCCGTCGTTTGCAACTTCGAAGAATGCATTTCCTGTTAATTTTGGAATGAATGCTACTGTTTTTCCTTCGATTCCAGATGCCTCTGCTGTTGCATCAGAAGAGCCCTGCTCTGTTGTCTGCGCATCTGAGCTTCCTGCGCTTGTGCTGTTGTCGCTTGTGCTTGCACTGTCACTTCCACCACATCCAGCTAAAAGGGAAGATACCATTGCCCCAACTAATAATGCTGATAAAATCTTTTCTTCATTACATTTCCTCCTTAATATGTGTGATATGTATGTTTAGATATTTTCTAACAATTTTGTACTAAGCTCGCTTTCTGCCGCTTATTTTTTAACTTTGCGCGGTAATTTATGAATGCCGGATGAACCATTAATGCACGTCCTAACAATACAACTACCAGCAGGATTCCGATTGGTGCATCCAGATACTGTGAATTAATACCAAAGCATAACGGAAGTCCAAATTTGATCAGTCCAATAATGATGGTTGCCAATACTGTTCCGAATACATTTCCTTTACCACCTGTTGATAAAGTTCCTCCAAGTACTACAATCGTAATGATATTCATTGTAAATGTACTTCCAAGGTCAGATTTTGCTACATTATAATAAGATGTAAGTACAATACCTGCGATTGCTGCACCAACAGCACTCAATACATAAGTAGAAAGAATTACTCTTTTTGTATTAATTCCGGAGAACTCTCCTGCATTCTGATTGACACCAACAAGGAAAATTTTACGTCCATACTTGGTTTTATGTAACACAATTCCCATAATCACTGCAATAATGACAAATACCAAAACCGGTCCCGGTGAAATTGTACCGATTTTAAATTTGGTAATGTTTCGGAATGCATCCGGGAAGTTTGTAATTCCCATGTAGGATGGTGTATCACTCAAAGTGGAAACCATCAGGGCAAGTCCTGCATATAAGAAACTTCCACCTAATGTTGCGACCATCGCCTGTACGCCACAGTATGCGATAAAAAATCCAGTCAGCGTTCCACATAAGATAGCGATCACAATTGCAAGTACAACAGCAGCCCAGATATTCATTCCCCAGTCCTGCCATGCAACACCAATAATGATAGAGGTCAGTCCGACGATTGATCCAGCCTGAATATCGATTCCTCCGGTAATCATAACCAGTGTGACAAAAATACCAATAATTCCAATCGGAACGAAGTCGTTCATACTACGAAACATGGAAGAGATATTCAAAACTTCTGATTCGCAGCTCAAAAATCAAAAATTCGAAAAGAATTACAACAATCAAAAACAAATTCCAGTTCAGCATTCCCTTATGCTTACTTTTTTTCTCGTTTGAAGAAATTCCGCTCATTATGCATCCCCCTCTTCCGTATTCATGTCATCCCGCGTTCTTGCCTGCAGTCTTTCATGTCTTAATTTCATTCTTGATCTGATCTGCATTACAGAGTCAACTACCACAATCACAATCAGGATACTTCCGGTAATTGCATCATTATAATCAGATGAGAATCCCATAAATACTAAAAGGTAACTGATGGAACTCATAATTACAGCACCAATTGCTGAACCGATCACACTACCAACACCACCGGTAAGACTGATACCACCTAATACACATGCGGCAACTGCTGTCATTTCGTAACCATTACCACTGGATGTTGTGACAATACCGATACGGCTGCAGAATAAAATTCCTGCGATAGATGCCATAACGGAACATATAATATAGGAAACAAATTTTGTTGCAACCGGGTTAATACCTACTAACTTCGCACCATCTGCATTATCACCAACTGCTTTTACATATCTTCCTTTTCTTGTATTTGTAAGGATCAAATGGATGATAATTGTAAGAATCAGCGCTCCAATAAAGTAATATGTAAGTCTCACTCCCGGAAGAGCTTTTGCTGAGATGTCTTTAAAGCTTTTTGGAATATTGTTAACATCTGCACCGTCTGTGTAAATAAACATCAGACCACGTAAGATTCCGTTTACACCTAATGTAAAAATCAGGGAAGGTGCTTTCATAATTGCAACACCAAATCCATTAATGCATCCAACGATCACACCGATCAGGATTCCGACAATAAATGCAAGTATCCAGTTCTTTCCATCACATATCATGGTGCCGACTACAACCGCCGTCATACCCATACAGGAACCAACGGAAACATCGATTTCACCAATCATGATCGTAAATGCCATACCAACGGAGATAATGACAAACACAACAGATGAGTTAAAACATGCGGATATATTTCCTACTGTAAAAAATGCCGGGTTGATACAGCCAACCACGATGAATAACAAGACCAGACAAAGGAAACTTGTCATTTCTCTCTTTTTCAAGATTGCCCGTAAACTGTTCATGATTCTTTCTCCTTTCCAATAACACCAAAGGATGCTTTTGTTAAATTCTCCTGATTGATATCTGCTCTGTCAAACTCACAGTTTAATCTGCCCTGATGGATCGTCACTGCTCTGTCGCTAAGTTCGATAATTTCTTCCATATCAGATGAGATCAAAAGTACAGCCAATCCCTTTTTTCGAAAGTCCTTTAATAATATTGTAGACATCAGTTCTGGCACCTGCATCGATTCCTCGTGTCGGCTCATCCAGAATAATCAGCTTCGGATTTGTAGCAAGCGCATGTCCGATCACTACTTTCTGCTGGTTACCACCTGAGAGGCTTCCAACTTCCTGTTCCTGTCCGGTAACTTTGATGCGGAAATCATCAATGTACTGCTGGGTGAGTGATTTTTCTTTCTTCTGGTTTAAGAAAACTTTTCCCATGAAAGATTCGCTTAACACCCCGCTTGTAATATTGTAGGCAACCGATGAAATCTTGAAAATTCCATCCGCATGTCTGTCTTCTGAAACGTAGTTCACACCAGCTTTCATAACTTTCTGTGTGCTCAGTCCTGTAATGTCGTTACCATCCAGATAAACTTTTCCTCCAAGTACTTTGTCCATTCCAAAAATTGTCTGTGCCATCTCTGTTCTTCCAGCACCTACAACACCTGCAACTCCAAGGATTTCTCCCGGATATACTTTTAAGGAAATATCTTTAAATCCATATCCACTGTAGTTCTTTAATTCAAGAACCGGATCTTTGCTGTAATCAACTGTATTTTTATTCACGATTTCCTGCTGATCAGTGGCATCTGGCAGCAAGCCTTTTACAAGGGCTGCTTTTGTAAATTCTTCAATCTTTCCCATGAGAGTGATTCGACCATCTCATGATTCCAACGTCTGTGGAAATCTCAAACACCTCATCCAGACGATGGGTGATATAAATAATTCCAATTCCCTGTGCTTTCAAGTCTTTGACTACTTTAAAAAAGACTTTCTACCTCTTTAAAAGTAAGTGCACTTGTCGGCTCATCCAGAATCAGTATCTTTGCATGTCTGAGCAAGCCTCTCAGCAGCTCGACCAACTGCTGTTCTGCGATTGACAATGTATTGGCTTTACGATTAAGTTCAAGATTCCAACCGATCTTCTTCATTGTATCGACAAGTTCTTTATGAAGTTCTGACTGTGGTTTTGTGAAACCGATCAGAATATTTTCTTCAACTGTCATATTAGGGAAAAGCAATGGTTCCTGTGGTACCATGTAAACACCGCTGGATAACGCTTCTGTTGTTTTTCCTGCTGTCATTTCTTTTCCATTTACAATGACTTTTCCACTGTCGTGTGTATAGATACCCATAATGATTTTCATTAAGGTACTTTTACCAGCTCCGTTACCTCCAATAAGAGAAAGAACTTCTCCAGATGCCAGGCTCAATGTCATGCCTTTTAAGACTGCATTGTCACCAAAGGATTTATAAATATCACAAACCTGCAGAAGATTTTCAGCGTCTGGTTTTTTGTTGTTCTCCATGTTATCCCCTCCGTTATCTTCAAGTACTTTTGTTCAAGTGATGAACTAATATTAACACTCGTATTATCATTTGTCAACATAGCTTTTCGAGATTTTTTTCTATTTTTTGGTCATTCTACCTATATAAATTATACAAAAACATTTTATCTTGACATTTTGCACAATCATAATTATACTATGAATTAACATATTTCAGTTTAATGAACAATTGTTTTATTTTACTTGTTAGGAGAATTAAATATGGATTCGAACTATAATTATGAAGAAGAACTTATGATCAAAATTGCGTGGTACTACTATATTGAGAATCTTACCCAGCAGGAAATCGCCAAGATATTAGGTATTAACCGCATCAAAATCCTGCGTTTGCTTGACAAGGCAAAGGAAAATGGATTGATCACCTTCCAGATTCGAAACAGTAACGCAAAAAGATTTCATATGGAAAATACTTTTAAGGAACTCTTCCATTTAAATGATATTCTTATCATTCCATCTGTTCCTTCCAGTGATTCTTTAAATGATTCACTTGCGCAGGCTGCTTCCATGTATATCAACCAGCGTATTAAAGAAAATTCTTACATTAATATGGGATACGGAGATACTCCAAGCCGAATCTTAAACTACCTTGCCCAGCGATCCGAAAGTCCGATTAATGTAATTTCACTGACTGGCGGTGTCAATTATTATCTGCCAAATACGGAGTCCAATGTTTTTAATGCCCGCTTACATTTGATTCCGTGTCCTTTAATTTTAAGTTCTTCCTTTATAATGGAAGAATTAAAAAAAAACTGCCATTCAGCGTATCTCGAAAATGGCTTTGATTTCTGATTTTACGGTTGTCGGTATCGGTGGCGTTGATACAAATGCAACCATCATCAAAAACTCGATTTTGACACCGGATGACTACCTTCTTTTGAAGAAACAGGGCGCTGTCGGCGATATTTTAAGTCACTTCATTGATATCAATGGAAATCTGATTGATACAGATTTGGAAAAGCGGCTTATGAGCCCGGCACTCACGGACATCGAAAAATATAACAACGTTGTCGGCGTGGCAGGTGGTCCGCACAAGATTGAAGCAATTTATGCTGTATTGACAGGAAAATATCTGGATGTTCTCATCACAGATGAAAATACCGCTACTGCAGTATTAGATCTTTATCAATCAAAAAACAATATAGACACTGAGAGAAAGGACGGTGCATTGCAATGAAAAATTCTTTAATGGCAATTGACGCTGGAACAGGAAGTGTACGTGCTGTTCTGTTCGATTTGAAAGGAAACCAGATAGGCTCGCTCCCAGCATGAGTGGACGCACAATGAAGATCCTCGTTTTCCGGGAAGTATGGATTTTGACTGGAAATACAACTGGGAACTCGCCAGCGGTTGTGTTCGCAATGTCCTTGCAGAGACCAAGATCGACCCGGCAGAGATTGCTGCTATTTCTACAACATGTATGCGTGAAGGAATACTTCTATACGATAAAGACGGAAATGAAATCTGGGCGTGTGCCAATGTCGATGCCCGCAGCAATGATGAAGTAGCCGAACTTATCCGCATGAATCCTGATCTTGAACTGGAATTGTATAAAAAATCCGGACAAAGTTATGCCCTTAATGCGATTCCACGTATTTTATGGGTAAAAATAATATGCCGGATATCTATGAGAAAACTGCTAAAATCGGTATGTTTAATGACTGGTTAATTTACAAGCTGACCGGTGTACTTGCAGTCGAACCAAGTAATGGTTCCACAACCGGACTGCTCGATCTTCAGACCCGCACCTGGGATACGGAAATTGCAGCCAAATGTAATCTGCGTACTGACATTTTCCCGGATATCTTAGAATGTGGTTCCATTTCAGGAAAAGTAACTGCAAAGGGAGCTTCTGAAACCGGTCTGGCAGAAGGTACTCCTGTTGTTGTCGGCGGTGGTGACTGTCAGCTCGGCACAATCGGTGTCGGTGCATGCAAACCGGCGAAGCAGCCGTATTCGGTGGAAGCTTCTGGCAGTATGAATTCAACACAGAAAGTGGTAAAACCGATCCTTATGGCCGTGTCCGTGTCAACTGCCATGCAGTACCAGGCGTATGGCAATATGAAGCACTTGCATTTAAACCAGGGACTTGTCATGAGATGGTTCCGTGATGGTTTCTGTCGGAGGAAAACGGAAAGCAAAAGAGATTGGCGACGATCCATACAACCTTATGAATCAAGCGCAGAGAGAAAAATCCCTGCCGGATGTTACGGCATGATGTGCTGTTTCAGTGATATTATGAACTTCATTAACTGGAAACATGCAACCTACCTTCACAAACTTTGAGCTGTTACCGGAAAAGTTTAATAAATATACTTTCTATCGTTCCATTTTGGAAAATACAGCTATGTTAGTCAAAGGACATATTGAACTTGTAAAAGAAGCAACCGGAAATGAACCGGATAAGCTTATTTTTGCAGGTGGCGCATCTGTCAGTGATTTATGGTCACAGATTCTTGCTGATGTAACCGGAAAACCTGTCGTAACTCCTGTTGTAAAAGAAGCAACTGCACTGGGCGCTGCGATCATTGCCGGATATGGTGTTGGCATTTACCCATCCATCGCTGAGGGTGCTGCAATCTGTGCTAAAGTAGATAAAACTTACACACCTAATTTAGAGAACAAAAAAGTATATGATGAAATGTATCCAGTCTGGAGAGAGGTCTACAAAGCCAATCTCGATTTGTGTGACCGTAAGCTTACCAAAAATATGTGGATTGCACCAGGTTTATAAAAATTCAATCATGAAGAAAACTTAAGAAAAGGAAGGAAAAAAATATGTTTGTAGTTAATGAGAAAGATTTTGAATATCGTTTTGGAGACAGTGGTCCAAAATATTTAATGAAAGGACCTCGTATGAATTATGCACTTGTACAGTTCCAGCCTGGCCAGGATTTTCAGGCACATTATCATAATGTGATGGAAGAGAACTTCTATATCTTAGAGGGAAAAGTTGATATCGTTGTCGATAACGTATGCCATACCTTAACAGAAGGCGATTTTATCCATATCGAGCCTGGCGAAGTTCACTATGTAAAAAATGCATATGACAAACCAATCAAAATGGTTTCTACACTTGCTCCTTATCAGGGAAGTTGATAAAGTCAATGTAGAAAATCCTGTATATTAATATGTGGCATGCCATATTGCCACAACCCTGATCTGGTGCTTACAGCCATTTACTTTTTTTCATACACGCAAAAACTTCGGGCAGTTTATCGTCCGAAGTTTTTTGTAAAGAAAAAAAGAGTGCCTCCAAAACAGAAGCACTCTCTTCAGCTTTTCCAACAGAACCAAATAATTCCATTTTCTCTTTTACAGTTGCTTTGATTGCATCTGTACCTGGAGCTAATAATTTACGAGGATCGAATCCTTTACCTTCAAGGTCTTTACCAGCTTCAATATATTTACGTGTAGCATCTGCGAAAGATAACTGACACTCTGTGTTAACATTAATCTTAGATACACCAAGTTCGATTGCTTTCTTGATCATATCAGCCGGGATACCTGTACCCCCGTGAAGTACTAATGGTAATGCTCCTGTTTTTCTCCTGAACTGCTGCATCCAGAGTCTCGAAGCTTAATCCTGGCCAGTTAGCCGGATATTTACCATGGATGTTACCGATACCTGCTGCAAGCATGTCCACACCAAGATCAGCGATTGCTTTACACTCGTTAGGATCAGCGCATTCGCCCATACCTACAACACCATCTTCTTCTCCACCGATAGAACCAACTTCTGCCTCGATAGATAAACCTAATCTGTGAGCAACTGCTACTAATTCTTTTGTTTTTTCGATGTTCTCTTCGATTGAATAATGAGAACCATCAAACATGATAGATGTGAAACCAGCTTTGATGCATTTGTAGCATCCTTCGTAAGTTCCGTGATCTAAGTGTAATGCTACAGGAACTGTGATTCCAAGTTCTTCATCCATAGCTTTTACCATAGCTGCTACAGTTTTGAATCCTGTCATGTACTTTCCAGCACCTTCAGATACACCTAAGATAACAGGGGATTTTAACTCCTGTGCTGTCAATAAAACAGCTTTTGCCCATTCCAAATTGTTAATGTTAAAATGACCTACAGCATAATGACCAGCTTTTGCTTTGTCTAACATCTCTTTGCAGATACTAACATTGTTAATTCCTCCATAATTTAAAATATTTGCTTTATCCAGCATTATTTCTCTCATTATTATATATTACTTTCATGCAAAAATAAAGTTATTTTTTAACATATATAACTGTCAAATCTTTTATTCTTCCGGCTTTTTGACCATAATGTCCACTGCCTGTTTCAGATTTTTTCACACAGACTTCCTCATGGTCACCGCCAAATTCCCCGTCCAGAGTCCATGGGATCTCCCTGAAGCGGTAAACTTCACTTCGGCTGTCTTAAATGAATAAATCATAGCCGTGTCATCTACAAGATTTATCAACGATGCGATGATCTCGTTTAACTCGATCAGGTTCTTCGTCTTTTTTTGATCAGTGTAACTTCAAAAACACCATCATCGAGCAGAACATCTTTTCCGGTCATCCCCTTGAATCCGCCTACAGATGTAGAGTTTGTGATCATTCCGTAGATAAACTCGTCCTGAATACGCATATTGTTATATTCCACCTGCATCATAAAGGATGGGATATCATGAAGGCATTTTGCGCCTTCCAAAATATAAGCGGCATGTCCGAGTACATTTTTCCATTCCTGGCTCGTCTTATAAGACACTTCTGTAAAAAGTCCAAATGCAGCGACATAGACAAAATAATCCCCATTAAACAGACCGACATCGCACGGAAACGGTTTTCCTATGACGGCCGCCTCTGCCGCTTTTTCCATGTCCTTCGGTATTCCAAGCGAAGAAGCAAAATCGTTCGTGCTTCCGGCCGGTATGTATCCCAATGGAACTTTTGCTTTGCATTGCATCATTCCGGTTACCACTTCGTCTAATGTACCATCTCCACCGCTGCACACAACAAGATCATAATTTCCGGCATACGCTTCCACTTTTTCTTTTGCATCTCCTGCACACTGCGTCGGATAGATCGTAACCTCATAATCCGCTTTTACCATGGTGTCCACGATGTCTAACAACTGATTCTTAATCTGTGCCTTTCCTGAGCACGGATTGAATACAAACAATAATTTCTTTTTCATATCCATAAATCACTATACTCTCTTATTCATTCAACATTTATTTGCCTGTCAAAAAGTCTCTCTAATGCTTCCACTGCTTCCACTTCGTCTGTTCCTTCCGCATCTATCGTGACAACCACTCCGTTTGTCAGAACAAGGCTCATCATTCCCATGATGCTTTTTGCATTGACATGTTTCCCGTCCATCTCCAGATAAAGATGACTGGAAAACTGATTGGCGGTCTGTACCATCAATGCGATCGGTCTTGCTTCCATTCCTGCATCCATCTGCACTTCTACTGTCTTTCTCATCGTCTTATCATTCTCCTCCTATTCCCTCAATCCGTCTGCGATCTCACTGATCTTCCGAAGTCTGTGGTTCACACCCGATTTTCCAACCGGCGGATCTAAATACATTCCAAGTTCTTTGAGTGGTGCCTCAGGGTATTCCAGCCGCAATAACGCCATCTCTTTTTAAATTGTCCGGCAGGCTGTCTAACCCCATCACTTCCCTGATATATGTAATGTCCTCCAGCTGTTTTACTGCCGCATTGACCGTCTTGCTGATATTGGCAGTCTCGCAGTTGACCTTACGGTTGACGGAATTACGCATCTCTTTTAAAATGCGCACGTTCTCTAAATTCATCAGTGCCACATGTGCTTCCATCACATTTAAAATATCAACAATCTGTGCCCCTTCTTTTTAAGTAAACAACAAAATGTTTTTTTCGTTCCACGATCTTGGCATCCACATCAAAACTGTTCATGGTATCCCGAAGCTGTTCTGCCTGTGGCATAGTTCTGCACACAATCTCAAAATGATAGGACTTGTTTGGATCACTGATGGAACCACCAGCTAAGAATGCCCCTCTGATGTAAGCTCTTTTACAACAGCCCTGCAAAAAGTAACAGACCATTGACTGTCTCTGTGATCATCGGGATCTGATGATCCTCATCCCACATTTTTACTGTCTCATAAATTTTCTTCTGTTCTCTTCCGGATTTTTCTTTTTCTCCTCCGAAAAATCAAACAGTTTTTTAATAATAGCTCATACTTTGTATTTAACAGTTCATTTTCAGAATCCAGAAAAAGGTCACATCCGGACTCACTTACCTGCACTTTTCCATCAAATGCGATCAGTGCCGCCAGCTCCGCGATCTGGCAATGACGGCTTTTTCCCAAGATGTCTGGAAAGTTCTTCTTTTTACTTCACTTGAAAAAGACATTCTATTTACCTCGCAGGGCATCTTTTCCTATATCCCTATGCTCAATCTTCAGACCATATTCCTTCTTGTCCGCCATTCTCTTGTACAATTCATTGGCAAGCGTTACCGAGCGGTGTTTTCCGCCTGTGCATCCAATTGATATGACAAGCTGGTTTTTTCCCTCTGCAATGTAGTTTGGTATCAGGAAGTTGATCATATCCTCTAATTTATCCAGAAACTCGTGCGCCTCCTTAAATTGAAGCACATAATCCTGAATTTCCTTGTCATTTCCTGTCTTGGCACGAAGCCCTTCCACGTAATATGGATTCGGCAGAAAACGCACATCGAAAACCAGATCGGAATCCGCCGGGATTCCATATTTAAATCCGAACGATAAAATCGTGACGAACAGATTTTTATAATCCTGTTCTGCACAAATATTTTTTCAATCTCCGCTTTCAGCTCTCTTGTGAGAAGCTGACTGGTATCTATAATATAACTTGCCCGCTCTTTTTTAAAAAGGCAAGTCTCTCTCTCTCTTTTGCAATTCCTTTATCGACACGCTCCGAGCCTGCCAGTGGATGGCTTCTTCTCGTCTCTTTGTATCGCTTTTACAAGTACGGAATCCTCCGCATCCAAAAATAAGATATCATAAGCGCCGCCGTTTGCCTTGATCCGGTCAAGCACACTTCGGAGTTCCTCAAGTGCCTGTCCACTTCGGATGTCGATCCCGACAGCGACTTTCTGTAATTCTGCATTCTGCTGCAGATCAGACAATTCCACAAATTTTTCCAATAAAGGGATTGGAAGATTATCGACACAGTAAAAGCCGATATCTTCCATCATTTTCAGTGCTGTACTTTTTCCGGCTCCAGACATTCCTGTTAATATCACGAATTTCATATTATAACCACACCTTTCTCATAAGTTTGCAGCTTAAAATTCACCAATCATTTTCACTTCCGGTTCCAATACTACACCAAACTGTGCCTGTACCTTATCCGATACGTCCCTCATCAGCTGACAGATATCTGCTGCTGTTGCATCCCCTTTGTTGATCACAAAACCACAGTGTTTCTCAGACACCTGCGCACCACCCACCTGATAGCCGCGAAGTCCTGCATCCATGATCAGCTTTCCTGCAAAATATCCCTCCGGTCTTTTGAAAGTGCTTCCGGCACTCGGATACTGCAGTGGCTGTTTCTCTGCTCTTTTTTCATTCAATTCTTTCATTTCGAACGGATTTCCGCCTCATTGCGCGGCACAAGTTCCAAAACAACTTTTGTAACAATATATTTTTTCTCTGAATACAGCTATGCCGGTAACCCGGTCGAGCGCATCTCTGTCAAGTTCCAACTGTGCACCGTTTTCATCGAGAACATATACTTTCTCAATGATGTCCTTCATCTCTCCGCCATAGGCTCCGGCGTTCATGACAACTGCTCCGCCGACACTTCCCGGAATACCGGCAGCAAATTCCATGCCGCCCAGACCATTCGATGCCGCAGTATTGGCAATTTTCGAAAGCATCGCACCTGCCTGTGCCGTGATTTTCGTTCCATCCACTTCAATGTTTCCCATTGGGTCTGTCATCTCGATCACCACACCACGGATTCCCTTGTCTCCCACAAGCAGATTACTGCCATTTCCGATAAAAAGAATATGACACATGATACTGTCTGCAGAGTGCAAGGATAGCCACAAGTGCTGTTTCATCCGGCTGGACCAGCACATCTGCCGGTCCACCCACACGAAACGTTGTATGTTTTTCATTGGCTCTTCCATAAAGATCCCGAGCCACCCATTACATTTTGAAGTTCTGTCAAAAACTGGTCATTCATTGATCTTCCCTAAGCTTCCTTTAAGAATGCAATATAGCCTCTGTATGCCTCATACAGATCAACTTTACTGATGATCTCCCATGGTGCATGCATATTCAGTACGGCAACTCCGCTGTCAATAACATTCATGCCATAATTTGCAAGAATATATGCGATGGTTCCGCCGCCGCCCTGATCTACTTTACCAAGTTCGGCTGTCTGGAACGATACATCATTTGTATCCATAATATTTCTTAATTTTCCAATATACTCTGCATTTGCATCATTGGAACCGCCCTTGCCTCTGGCTCCTGTATATTTGTTAAATACAAGTCCTTTTCCAAAATATGCGGTGTTTCGTTTTGTCATAACACTTGGGAAGTTCGGATCAAACGCTGCCGATACATCGGAGGAAAGCACCTTGAATTTGCCAGTGCTCTTCTGAGTGCCAGTTCTGAATAACTTCCTAAGCTGCTTGCCATTATTCTGCAACGGTATTTTCAAAAAATCTGGACTGCATTCCGCATGGCTCCCACGCTTCCGATCTCTTCTTTGTCCACTAAGAGGCAGACACTTGTATCTCTGATTCTCTGAAACAAGCATTGCTTCAAAGGATGGATATGCGCAAACCCTGTCGTCATGTCCGTAACCCATGATCATGCTGCGGTCAAAGCCGTAATCTCTTGCAGCCCCTGCCGGAACAACTTCGATCTCCGCGGACAGAAAATCTTCTTCCTCTATACCATATTCTTTGGATAAAAGATTCATGATATTTGCTTTCACTTTTTCCTTTTTTACTTTCTCGTCTTCTGTCTGCATCGAATGCTTCCGATCAAAAGATCAAGATTTTCACCCTCGATCACTTTTGCATGCTTTCTTCTCTAACTGCTCCCCATGACAGATGGATCAGAAGATCGCTCACGCCAAAGACAGGGTCGCCTGGTTTATCGCCGATATTTACCTTTACAACAGTTCCGTCTTTTTTTGCAATAACACCATGTAATGCCAAAGGTAACGTTACCCACTGGTATTTCTTGATTCCACCATAATAGTGGGTGTCTAACATAGCAAAATCGGTATCCTCATATAATGGATCCTGTTTTAAATCCAGACGTGGTGAGTCAATGTGTGCTCCAAGGATATTCATTCCTTTTTCCATGCTCTCTTTTCCGATTACAAATAAAGCCATGCCTTTTCCCATGTTATTGGCATATACTCTGTCACCTGCTTTTAATGCTGTATTCTCTGCGATTACCTTTTCAAGATTTACAAAACCTGCCTTTTCTGCTTTCTCCACAAAAGAAAAGTCACGCACTCGCGCTCTGTCTTGCAGTCAGATATAAATTTGCGGTAATTCTCTGCAAACTGAAATACTTCCTCACGTTTATTTCCTTCCGGGTATTTTTCCCATGCAATTTTGTTTTCCATAATTTTGTCTCCAAATCTAACTATATATTTATAACGGTTTTTCCGCTATATGCAAAAATGTAAATATGTCGTCTCCGGCTTAATCGTCATCATCATGACCTTTTGTGATATTTTCCTGCACGCGGCGGTAAAGCTCCTGTGCTGCATTGTAACCCATCTTCTTCTGTCTGTGGTTGACTGCTGCTGTCTCACAGATGACTGCAAGATTTCGTCCCGGACGGATTGGCAGCAATGACACGCCACTTTATTTCCAAGAAATTCTGCGTATTCATCCTCTAAACCCAGACGGTCATACTCATTTTCTTTCTTCCAGTCCTCAAGCTTGATGACAAGGTCAATCTGCTGTTTTTCCTTGACACACTCAACACCGTAAAGCGCTTTCACATCGATAATACCGATACCACGCACCTCGATAAAATATCTCGTGATGTCCGGAGAAGTGCCGATCAGCGTATGCTCATTAATCTTGCGGATCTCCACAACATCATCTGTTACCAGACGATGTCCACGGCGCACAAGCTCCAATGCCGCCTCACTCTTACCGATTCCGCTCTCACCCATGATCAGAAGTCCTTCACCATAGACATCGACCAGGACTCCGTGAATGGAAATACATGGTGCCAGCTGTTCACTCAGACAGAAAATCAATTCTGCCATAAATTCCGATGTGCTTCTCCTCGTTCCCAAAACCGGAACATCATTTTCCGAAGCAATCTGTAAAAAATCTTCATCCGGCTGTAAATCCCTGCAGAAGATAATGCATGGGATATCATATGTGGTAAATTTCTGTAAAATCTTTTCCTTCTTCTCCACATCCAGTCTCTGTAAATAGGTGTACTCAACGTTTCCGATGATCTGTACACGCGACTGCTCAAAATGTTCAAAGAACCCACTCAGCTGCAAAGCCGGACGGTTCACATCACTGATCTTAATACGGTGTTTTTTCAAATCCATATCCGGCAGGAAATTATACAGATCCATGATCTGTGCTACTTTTGCTGACACTTACTCCATTCGTTCCATTCATACCCTTTTGTCCTTTATGTTCTGGGGATTTTTGTTTTCCTCTGCGCCGGAAAATACTTCTGCCGCATAGAAAACCCATTGTCATAAATATATCACAGAACAGCGTCTTTGTGAAGAAATTCATATACTGCCTGCGCCGCTTTTTCGTTCATGCTCTCGGTGTCGGCAAGATCTTCTGCCGAGGCCTCTCGGATTGCCTCTAACGACTGATATTTCTTCATCAAAGCTTTTCTTCTGGACGGACCGATTCCCGGAATATCATCCAGTATGGAATGCACCTGTTCTTTGCTGCGCAGTGACCTGTGGTATTCGATAGCAAAACGATGCGCCTCGTCCTGAATTCTTGTGATAAGTTTGAATCCTTCACTGCCCCGGTCAATCGGTATCTCAATATTGTTATAGTATAACCCACGGGTTCTGTGATTATCATCTTTTACCATACCACAGACCGGAATATTCAGATGTAATTCATCCAGCACTTTCAGGCAGATATTGACCTGCCCTCTTCCACCATCCATCATAATAAGATCCGGGAAGCGTGTAAAACTGCCATACTCTGCACCGAGTTCTTTCTCCTGCATTTCTTCCTGCTCCCGCATGCCGTGTGTAAAACGCCTTGTAAGGACTTCATGCATGGAAGCATAGTCATCCGGCCCGGTGACAGTGCGGAGCTTGAACTTTCTGTAATCGCTGCGCTTTGGTTTTCCTTTTTCATAAACCACCATGGAACCAACCGTCTCGAATCCGTTGATGTTGGAGATATCAAACGCTTCCACACGCTGTAAGCCCGGAAGATCCAGCCATCCTGCGATCTCTTTCATCGCTCCGATAGTTCTTCCCTCCTCACGCTTGATCTTCTCCTTATCCTGCGACAACACAAGTTCCGCATTCTTCTGCGCCAGCTCCACCAGTTTTTCCTTCATTCCTTTTTGCGGAATACGGATATAGACTTTGCCGCCGCGCTTCTCCCCCAACCATTCTGCCAATACTTCATGGTCATCGATCTCCTCCGGCAGCATGATCTCTCTTGGAATAAACGGCGTTCCCGAATAAAACTGTTTTACAAATGTAGTCAATATTTGTTCCTTAGTATCTTCATTTCCGATCTTTACATAAAAGTGATCCCGTCCGATCAGTTTTCCATCCCGGATAAAAAACTACCTGTACGACCGCATCCCTGTCGTCCGCTGCAAGCGCAATAATATCCTTGTCCTCGCCGTCATTATGCGTGATCTTCTGTTTCTGCGCAATCTGCTTCACGCTGTTTAAAAAGGTCGCGATATTCGATCGCCTTCTCAAACTGCATCTCCTCCGGAAGCAGCCATCATTTTTTCCTGTAACGATTTTAAAATTGGTGCATAGTTTCCATTTAAAAATTCAACGGCTGCATCTACACGCCGTCTATACTCCTCTTTGCTGATATAGCCCTGACACGGCGCATTGCACTGATGAATATGATAATTCAGGCATGGGCGGTCTTTTCCGATATCTTTTGGCAGATTCCGGTTACAGGTTCTGAGCTGATATAATTTATTGATCAGTTCGATCGTATCCTTGACTGCCCCTGCACTCGTGTACGGTCCAAAATAGCGTGACCTGTCTTTTTTCTGTTGTCTGGAAAACAGAACCCGCGGAAAATCCTCTCCGACCGTCACTCTGATATACGGATACGTCTTATCATCCCGCAGCATGGTATTGTATTTCGGCGTATGTTCCTTGATCAGATTGCACTCAAGCACCAGTGCCTCCAGTTCGGAGTCCGTGATAATATACTCAAAACGCGCAATCTGTTTTACCATCTGTGCTTTTTTGATCCCCTCATCATGGCTTGCCTGAAAATACTGGTGCACCCGTTTTCTAAGGCTGACAGCCTTTCCAATATAAATAATCGCATCCCTGCTGTCATGCATAATATAAACTCCCGGCTGATCCGGGAGTTTTTTAATTCTTCTGCAATCTCAAACATTATTCACCATCATTGCCTTTACTCTGGCGTTCAGCGTCCATTGCCTGTTCCATAAAGCTCTTCTTGCCGCTCTCTTCCTCCGGTTCCGGAATACCTTTGATCTCACGGAAAATCTTCATAAATTCTTTTCCGGTGATCGTCTCATGCTCGTACAGGTATTCGGAAATCTTATCTAATGATTCGCGGTTCTCGATCAAAAGCTGCATTGCGTCATCATAACATTTGTTAATGATGGAAAGAACTTCTCCATCGATCTGTGCTGCCGTCTCCTCGCCACAGATCAGTCCTGCACGGTTATCCAGATACTGGTTGTCAACCGTAGCAAGACACATCATGCCAAATTTATCCGACATACCATACTGTGTCACCATCGCTCTTGCGATTGCGGTTGCGTGCTCGATATCGTTTGCAGCGCCGCTTGTTGCGGAGGCAAATACGAGTACTTCTGCCGCACGGCCTGCCATGTAGGTTGTGATCTTTGCAAGCAGTTCATCCTTGGTCTGTAAGAACTTCTCCTCTCCCGGTGTCTGCAAGGTATAACCGAGTGCCCCCATCGTTCTTGGAACGATCGTGATCTTCTGTACCGGCTCAGTGTTCTTCTGAAGTGCCGTCACCATCGCGTGGCCGACCTCATGGTAGGACACGATCTTGCGCTCCTTGTCACTCATCACGCGGTCCTTCTTCTCCTTTCCACCGACTGCAACCAGTTCAAACGCGTCAAACAGATCGGACTGGTTGACAAACTTTCTGCCATTTTTGACAGCATTGATTGCTGCCTCGTTGATCATATTTGCAAGATCAGATCCTACCAGTCCTGCGGTCGCAAGTGCCAGTGCATCCAGATCCACGGTCTCATCCATCATAACATCTTTGGAATGTACTTTTAATGTCTCTAAACTTCCCTTTAAGTCCGGTTTATCGACAATAATACGACGGTCGAAACGTCCCGGACGAAGCAGCGCTTTATCTAAAACTTCCGGTCTGTTGGTCGCAGCCAGGATCAGAAGTCCCTTGGAAGTATCAAAACCATCCATCTCCGCAAGCAGCTGGTTTAAGGTCTGTTCGCGCTCATCATTGCCACCGCCATAGCGGCAATCACGGCTTTTACCGATTGCATCGATCTCATCAATAAAAATAATACACGGTGCCTGTTTCTGTGCCTCAAAGATCACGCACACGATGCACCGACACCCACAAACATCTCTACGGAAATCAGAACCTGCCAGGATGGCACACCAGCCTCTCCGGCTACTGCTTTGCGAGTAATGTCTTACCAGTACCCGGAGGTCCTACAAGCAATGCACCTTTTGGAAGTTTTGCTCCGATCTCACGGTATTTCTTTGGATTATGAAGGAAATCAACGACTTCCTCAGAAGGACTCTTTTGCCTCATCCTGTCCGGCAACATCTTTAAAGGTAACTGGTTTTTTCCACATAAACTTTTGCAGTGCTCTTGCCAACGCCCATAGCACCGCCACCCATACGCTTCATCAAAACACCCATCAGTATCCAGATCAGCACCAGTGGAAGCAGGAAGCTTAAAATATTGTAAATCCATGTGGAAGTGTTGTCCGGGATCACACGGGAGATCGTGATTCCCTTATCCTTCAATAAAGGAAGCAGATCCGGATCATCCAAACGTCCACAATAATAAGTCTGTTCCTGAAGATATGGATTCTTGTTTTCAGAAACCGGTGTGATATTGATCTGGTAAGAATCAAATTCCACAGACTCTACTTTTCCATCTTCTACCATCTGAAGAAAGTCAGAATAACTGATCTCCGAAGTGCTCATGGAAGTATACCGGTTCATGACCATGCTCATAATGAACAATGTACCAGTGATACCAGGATAAACACCATGATCATCTGGCCGTTCTTGTTATTCTTATTGTTATTATCCCCATTATTGCCATTGTTATTATTGTTTCCATTGCTGCCATTATTTCCCGGACCGCCGCTGCCATAGCCGCCTCCGCCGTATCCGTTATTGCCGTTATTGTAATTGCTCTGGTTATCCATAAATCTATCCTTTCCACAGCCAGATTCTGGTTTGTCTGGCTGGACTTATCGTATTGAATTATTTTCTTACGGCTAAAAGTTCTCCTAATCTTTCAACCGTAATTGAAACATTAAATTCTTTTTCTTATTATATTGAAATTGAACTTCAAAAGCAATACATTGTTCGTGAAGTTTTCCTTTCATTTCTAAAGAATTTTATAAACTCACTCGGATTAACTGCTAAAATTTTTTTATTTTTTTATAGATTTTAGAAAAACATAGTAGTATACTATTTCAGTTAAAAAAATTGTGTAATGAATTTTCCGCTTTTTTGCAAGCGTTTCATTACCATATACAAACTAAGAGGATTTTGTTACTAATCATTATATTTCACATTTTTAGAGGAGGATAACCCTATGCCTGTAAAATACGTCTTTGTCACAGGTGGTGTTGTATCCGGTCTCGGTAAAGGTATCACCGCTGCTTCCCTCGGAAGACTTTTAAAAGCACGTGGATACAAAGTTACCATGCAGAAATTCGACCCTTACATCAACATCGATCCAGGAACCATGAACCCAATCCAGCACGGAGAAGTTTTCGTTACAGATGACGGTGCAGAAACTGACCTTGACCTTGGTCATTACGAAAGATTTATCGATGAGAGCCTAACAAAGAATTCCAATGTTACAACAGGAAAGATCTACTGGTCCGTTCTTCAGAAAGAACGCCGCGGAGATTACGGCGGCGGAACCGTTCAGGTAATTCCTCATATCACAAACGAGATCAAGAGCCGTTTTTACCGCAATTTCACTTCCGATGAGACACATATTGCCATCATTGAAGTCGGAGGAACCGTAGGTGATATCGAAAGCCAGCCTTTCTTAGAAGCAATCCGCCAGTTCCAGCATGAGGTCGGACATGAAAATGCCATTCTTATCCATGTAACGCTGATTCCATACTTAAAGGCTTCCGGCGAACTGAAAACAAAACCGACACAGGCTTCCGTAAAAGAATTACAGGGAATGGGTATCCAGCCTGATATTATCGTATGCCGTTCCGAGCACGAATTAGATCAGAGTTTAAAAGATAAAATCGCTCTGTTCTGTAACGTGCCAAACAGTCATGTGTTGCAGAACCTTGATGTGGAATACTTATATGAGGCACCACTTGCAATGGAAAAAAGAGAATCTTGCAAAAAGTTGCCTGTGAAGCTTTTTACATTTAGAATGCCCGGAACCCGATTTAAAAGACTGGGAATCCATGGTAGACGCCCTGCGTCATCCGAACAAAGAAGTAAAGATCGCTTTAGTCGGAAAATATATTGCCCTGCACGATGCATATATCTCTGTTGTGGAAGCATAAACACGGCGGAATCGCAGAGCATGCCACTGTCAACATTAAATGGGTAGATTCCGAGGAACTTACTCCTGAAAATATAGACGAATATTTAGGAGATGTTTCCGGTATCTTAGTTCCTGGCGGATTTGGTTCCCGTGGTGTGGAAGGAAAAATTCTCGCAAAGCACAGTATGCCCGTGAAAACAATGTTCCATACCTTGGTCTCTGCCTTGGTATGCAGGTAGCCATCATTGAATTTGCAAGACATGTCTGTGGCTTCAACGATGCTCACAGCGTTGAGCTTGATCCAAACACCACACATCCGGTCATCGCTTTAATGCCAGATCAGAATGGTGTAGAAGATATCGGCGGTACCTTAAGACTTGGTTCCTACCCATGTATTTTAGACAAGACTTCAAAAGCTTATGAATTATATGGAACTGAAAATATTGAAGAACGTCATCGTCATCGTTACGAAGTAAACAATGACTTCCGTGCAGTCCTCACAGAACATGGCATGAAACTCTGCGGTACTTCTCCTGATGGACGTATTGTCGAGATGGTAGAACTTCCGGATCATCCTTGGTTCATTGCAACACAGGCGCATCCTGAACTGAAGTCCAGACCTAACAGACCACATCCACTGTTCCATGGATTTGTGGAGGCAGCTACAAAATGCAAGCGGTAGTAACCGGAGTTTAACTTACCATGGAGCAGCAGATTTTGTGGTGCTTTTATAGGCTGTGAGGGGGCAGATATAAGCGTCCTCTCGCAAGTCGTGATTTTATCGGTTTATGAAAAGAAAAACGGTACAGACGAAATATGATGTTCCTGTTCGCCGGGCATTCCGATAAGCCTCTAAAGAGTCTTATCTCCATGGCTCACAAAGGAAATCATATTTGTCTGTACCGTTTTTCTTTCATTTACGCTGTGAATGACTTGTGAGAGGACGCTTATATTTGCCCAATCAACATCATGAATCGCACCTCAGAATCTGCCAATTTACGTTATGGAACTC
>VOFB01001765.1_pt1 | contig 24406 bp, 35 predicted proteins | sample 5384141 | NCBI WGS metagenome assembly VOFB01 (sample SAMN12384721, study PRJNA508395) | human gut metagenome | isolation source: healthy gut A | host: Homo sapiens | reverse complement strand
TGTATTGCCTCGTGTTACAGATTTAGACAAACGGGACCCAACTCCACCGGTTCTAATCTGTAACACCTAGCCGCCTAAATCGGGTCTAGATGTTACAGGTCGAGATTTTGTTTGATAGGCCGAGAATTGACCGAGAACACGGTCCCGGAATAACAAAAAAGCTCGCCGGCTAGGCCGACGAGCTGCAAGTTCTTGGTCGCGGGGCAGGATTTGAACCTACGACCTCCGGGTTATGAGCCCGGCGAGCTACCAGACTGCTCCACCCCTGCAATGTCTGGGCGCCTCATGTGCGCAAGAAAGAATATTACGCGGGAGTTCGGTAAACGGCAAGGAAAATCTCGTAGAGCATAATTCCTTCATATTTAAAACCCTCAGCCCCTATCACCGTAAACGAATCGCAGCCGAGCGCCGTCGACGGCACGTCTACAATGGTGCGCGTCCTTTTTATGCCGACACTGGGAGAGACATGCTGCTCGCTATCGATATGGGAAATACGCAGACGGCCATGGGCCTGTTTGACGGAGACGAGCTGGTGCAGTCGTGGCGCATGCCCACCGACCGCCTCCTATACCGCCGACGAGATCCACGTGCGCCTGATGGGCTTCTTTAAGATGTACGACCTCTCGCTCGGCGCGGTCGACGCGATCGCCTTTGCCGGCGTGGTGCCGCAGCTCTCGCGCGAATGGCACGCCGTGGCCGACCGCATTGCCGCAGACGCCATCGTCATCGGGCCGCAGACGGCCGCCGTGACCAAGCTGCGTGCGGCGCGACCCCAGGCCGTGGGCGCCGACCGCGTAGCTAACGCCGTCGCAGCCGAAGCTTTCTACGGCGCGCCAGCGATCGTGGTGGACTTTGGTACCGCGACCAATATCGACGTCATCGATGAGGACGGCTATTACATTGGCGGAGCGATCGCGCCGGGCATCCGCATTCCATGGACGCGCTGCTGCCCGCGCTGCCAAGCTCGCCAGCGTTCCGCTCGAGGGGCGCCCGAGCACGCCATCGGCCGTGACACCGAGGAATGCATCAAGGTCGGCGCCGTGATGGGCGCCGCCGCCATGGCCGAAGGCCTGGTCGCGCGCATGAAGCGCGAGCTGGGCCGCGACGATGCCACCGTTATCGCCTACAGGCGGTCTCGCCGGCATCGTCGCCGGCCTCGACCGATGCCTTCGACGTGGTAGACGGCCAACTCACCATCAAGGGCATCTGCGAAATCTACCGCCGCATGCAGGAGCTGGGATAGAGCAGGGGCTTAAGTCGAGCACGCCCGATGCCACAGCCCCCGCAAATGCTCGCCAAGCCTATTCCTCAAAATCGAAAAATTTTCAGTTTTGAGGAATAGGGCGCTGGCAACCCATTCCCCAGATAGGCGAAACCCTCCCCGGCACAGGCCGAGGAGGGTCTTGTTGTCATGTCTATCTTTGGGCGCGAACGCCCCGCGCTACAGACCGCGAATCCGCACGGCCTCGGGCGGAAACTCCTGCTCGCCGGCGTCGGTCTTGATAGTCGCGCGGCCCCAGATGTCCAGGCCCGCGAACACGCCGACCGCAAGCGGCAAGCCGTTGGGCGACACCGCCGCGACCTGGCGACCCAGCAGCGGCACCATGTCGAAGTACTCGCCCAGCACGGGAGCCAGCGGCCCTGCGGCGCCTTGCGGCGTGTTGGCAACAACCGCCCAGGCGTCCACGCGGGCCAGCACGGCGGCGGCCAGCGTCTCGACCAGCGCTTCGTCAGCCACGTCCACACCAAGCTCGCTCAGCGCCGAACGCTCAATATCCACCGTCACGGCACCGAACATGCCCGCAGCACCGGCACCGCCCTGTTCACGGCAACACGCGCGAGCGACGTCTCAAACGCAGGCGCACCGCACACGATATCGCTCGGCCACTGGATACCCACCTTACCGGCAAGGCCCAACCCCGGCGTCGAAGCCGTGCCCACAAGCGCGTCCATCATGCCCATAGCCGCCACAAACGGCAGGCCGTGGAAGGCATGCATGTTCACATCGGGGCGCACGACCAGCGAAAACATCAGCGATGCATCGCCCGCGCTCCACGCGCACCAGCCCGCGGACATGCCCTCGCGGCCCGCGTCGCGCGCCGCGTCGAGCTCGGTGCCAGCGGCAACAGCATTCATCTCGATCATCTACATACGCCCCAATTCGCCCACGATATGGCCCACGCGGTCCTCGGGCTCCTTGACCTCGACGCCGTTGTAGCGGAAGAACCGCGCCGGGTCGTGCATCAGGTCCTCGAGCGGCACCAGCACAAAATCGCGTTCGCCGATCAGCGGATGCGGCAGGCGCAGCTTTTTGCCGCCGTGGGTCTCGCCGTCCATCCACAGCAGGTCCAGGTCGATGGTGCGCGGACCGTTGGCCTTGGCCTTTTTGGAGCGGTCGCGCCCCAGCTCGGCCTCGATCTTCATAAGCTCGTCGAGCAGCACCAACGGCGCCAGCTCGGTCTTGATCTCGATGACGGCGTTGGCAAACGCGTCCTGGCGCGTCTCGTAGGCAGGCTCGCTCTCGTAGATCTTGGAGGAGTTGGACACGCAGGTGAGTGGAATCTCGGCGATCATCTCGCGTGCAGCGCGGATGTTGTCGCAGCGATGCCCCAGGTTGGAGCCCACAGCTACAAACGCGCGGCGCGCTGCGGCTTGGCAACCGCCCAGTAACCGTTCAGGAACTGCGCAAAACCCGCGGCGTCGTGCACGCGCACGATGTTGGCACCGGCCTGATGGCGCCCAGGCACACGCCAAACGTAGCGGCATCGCGCTCGGCGGCCTCGGTCACACCCGAGACGGCGCCCACAAAGCGCTTGCGCGACACGGCGCACATGAGCGGATAGCCCAGTGACGCCATCTTGGCAGTCTCGCGCTGGATGACGATGTCCTCGTTAGCCGACTTACCAAAGCCCGGGGGATCGATGCAGATGCGGTCGCGCGACACGCCGGCATGGATGAGCGTGCGGGCTGGTCGGACAGAAAGCCCATAACGCGGCGCATGATGGGCGCCGAATCGGGCAGGGGAAGCGGCGGAGCTGCGAGGTGGGCACGTAGGCTTCCTCGCGGCGGGCGCTGCGCGCATCATGGCTGCCGGTGGTCATTGGACTCCGATGCGACCTCGGTGGCTGCGGGCGCGGCCTCGGGCGCGGGCGCGACGGTCTCGGCGGCAGCAACCTGCTCGGCGGCCGGCGTCTCCTGCTCGCTTGCAGGCTCGGACGTGGGCTCCGGTTCGCCAAACGGCAACGAGGGCTGCACCACGCCGCCCGGAAGCTTGGCCTCCGGCTTAGGCTCGCCCAGCAACTTGCCGCGACGGCGGCGCGAGCCGGCTTCGGCCTCACGCGCGGCCTCGGCAGCCGCCTCGCGCGCCTTCTCGGCAACAAACGCCGCTGCCGAGGTATCGAGCTGCACCGTTGCGTGCGTGCGGGTGGGCGCGGCGACCTCGCCGGCATGCATCACGATGACGCCGCAGGTGCTCGTCTTAACAAACTCGACCATCTTGGGATCGGTGAAGCCGGTCACGTCGTTGACGATCGAGGCGCCGCAGCGCACGGCCGCCTTGGCAACCGCCACATGACGCGTGTCGATCGAGACGATGGCGCCCTCCTTGGCCAGCGCGCGCGCACCACGGGCAGCACGCGGCGAGCCTCCTCGTCGGGGTTGACCGGGGTAAAACCGGGGCGCGTGGACTCGCCGCCCACGTCGATGATGTCGGCGCCGGCGTCGAGCATCGCCAGGCCGTACTCGATGGCGGCATCCGGGTCGAAGTGCTCCCCCGCCATCGCTAAACGAATCGGGCGTCACGTTGAGGACGCCCATGATGCGCGGACGGTCAAAGCTGAGCTCATACTTTCCGCACCGCCATGTCTTGCTGTCGTTCGCCATGAACATCCTCCTAAAATGCCCACGCCGCCGAGCTTGGGAGCTGGCGGCGGGGCGCTTTGCACTCAGTCTTTCTATTGTATCCGCGCGCGGGCTAGAACGCAAACGTGGCCGCGATGTCGCAAGAAATCAGCAGGTCGGCATTTGCATCCTGATCGGTGGGAGCAAGGTTGCATATGGCCAGCGTATCGCCGGTAAAGTATCGCGTAAGGCCTGCCGCCGGATACACCACGAGCGAGGTCCCGCCTACAATGAGGGCATCGGCCGCGGCGATGGCGGCAACGGCACCGGTCAGCACGTGCTCGTCGAGCGGCTCCTCGTAGAGCACTACATCGGGCTTGATGCGCCCGCCGCACGCAGGACACACAGGCGCACCCGCGGCGTCCTCGTGCTCGCGCGAGCAAATCCACTCGGCGCTATAGACCGCGCCGCACGACTGGCAAATGTTGCGATGGACCGATCCGTGCAGCTCAAACACTCGCTGTGAGCCGGCCATCTGATGCAGGCCGTCGATGTTTTGCGTCACCACGGCATCAAGCTTGCCGGCGTGCTCCAGCTCGGCCAGCTTGATGTGGCAGCGGTTGGGCTTAGCGTTAAGCGCGATCATCTTGGTGCGGTAAAGTCGAAGAACTCCGCAGGATGCGCCTCGTAAAAGCTATGCGACAGTATGGTCTCGGGCGGATAGGCAAACTGCTGGTGATACAGGCCGTCCATGCTGCGGAAATCGGGGATGCCACTCGCCGTGGAAACGCCCGCGCCGCCAAAGAAGACCACGCGCTTGTGGGTATCAAAAAGCTCCGCCAGCGCGGCGGAGGCCTGTTTGGAGTCCGTTATCGCCTGCGTCATATATGTCCTCCGTCCGTGTCTCCGGGACGGCGGCGTTCGCACTATCACTCGCGGACTCCGCCCCGCTCTTGTTGCGTTAATCTTAAGCCTGCCAACCCCGTCGAAAGGACACCATGCCTCAGACTTACACTTTCGCCTCGTGGAACGTCAACGGCCTGCGCGCCGTGCTCAAAAAGGACCCGAGCTTTATCCAGATCGCGCAAGAACTCGACGTCGATATCCTGGCGCTGCAAGAGACCAAGCTGCAGGAGGGCCAGGTCGATATCGACCTGCCCGGCTATCACCAAACCTGGAGCTACGCCGAGCGCAAAGGGCTACTCGGGCACCGCGGTCTTTAGCCGCCAGGAACCGCTGCGCGTACTGCGCGCGATGCGCTGCTGCCCTACGCCGGCGAGGGCGAGGCGGCCGAGCTCGTCGCCCAAGCCGCGACCGAGGGCCGCGTCTGCGCGCTGGAGTTCGACAAGTTCTGGTTTGTGGATGTCTACACTCCCAACGCGCAAAACGAACTCGCCCGCATCGACGTGCGCATGGCCTGGGACGATGCCTACCGCGGCTTTTTGAGCGCGCTTGAGCGCGAGACCGGCAAGCCCGTGGTGACCTGTGGCGACTTTAACGTGGCGCACGAGGAGATCGACATCAAAAACCCCAAGACCAACCGCCGCAACGCCGGCTTTTCGGACGAGGAACGCGGCAAGTTTACCGAGCTGCTCAACGCCGGCTTCACCGATACCGGCGCGCGGCAAACCCCGACGTCGAGGGCATCTACAGCTGGTGGAGCTACCGCTTTAATGCCCGCAAGAACAACGCCGGCTGGCGCATCGACTACTTCCTGGTAAGTGATTCAATCGCCGCCAACGTTCGCGACACCGGTATCCGTGGCGATATCTTCGGCAGCGACCACTGCCCCGCCACCCTCACGCTAAAGCTCTAGCCCCAAGTAATTCCTGGGGGACAGAGGAAAACAGATCATGTGACCCCTCTCCCCCTATAAGTTGCGGTGGAATAGTTCCTGTTTGGGCAGCAAATAGCCAAAAAACGAAACTATTCCACCGCAAGTTCGTGAGGGAACGCGAAATGCCTTACAGCCCGTATTTCACGACGACACGGTTAATGCGACGGCACCAGGGCTTGTACAAGGCGGCCAAAAACACGCATGTCGCGAGTCCGTGCGTAATATCGAACGGCACTGCCGTGGCAAGACGTGCCACGGCACCCGCCAAGTAAGCGGCTGTACAAACCCAATGATGTCATACGCGTTGATCACGACGCCATAGAGCAGGCCCGACGCAAAGCCGTACGCCAGCAGCGCCGGCATGCGCACGGTGCCGTCGGCGCGGTCGAACGCGCCCGCATACGCCAGCGCACCGCCAACGTATCCCACGAGCCCCCAGGCATACATCTGCCACGGCGTCCACATGCCCTGTCCAAAAAAATTGCTGGTCAGCGCCGCCAGCGCGCCAACCATAAAACCATTGCGGCGACCAAGCGTCGCCCCCGCGATAATGGCGATGGCGCTCACCGGTTTAAAGTCGGGAATGGGCCCAAACAGGATGCGCCCCGCCGCCGCCAGCGCCGCCAGCACCAGCGTGGGCATAATCTGGCGCAAACCCGGACGAGATGCCTCGTAACCCGCAAAGAACAGCGCAAGCACCAACGCCACCACAACCAGCATGGCCAACGCTGCCTGCTCAACACCCGCCAGCAACGCGGCGGCCATCACCGCCGGCACCGCCAACAACAGCGGGATCTCCAGTTTTGCAAGCAAACGCGAGAAACGACAGTCCGTCATCCCATCACGCCCTATAGAACACGTTGTCGGCAAAGAAGTCGGCCGGCGGCTCCATGCAGGCAATCTCGCCGTCAAACATCATGGCGACGTCGTCGGCTACCTGCTCGGCAAAGTCCAAATCGTGCGTAGCCATGATGACGGTGCCGCCAGCCTTCGCATGGTCACGCAGGGCGCGGGCGATGATGCGGCGGCTGAACAGGTCTAGACCCTTGGTGGGCTCATCGAGCAATAGCAGTTCGGGGCCGATTAGCAGCAGTTTTGCCAATGCAAGCAGTTGACGCTGCCCGCCCGAAAGATCGTACGGATGGCGTCCATCCAGACCCGACAACCCCAAGCTCGCCGCACGCTCCCGCGCCAAGTTCTCGTCATATCCGCAGGTTGAGGCCCATTCCATCAGCTCATCGCGAACCGTCTCGGCAACCAGCAATGCTTTGGGATTCTGAGGCAGCAGCGCCGCCGAGGCCGCTCCGCGCACCATGCGGCCGCGCTGCAGCTTGGCGGTCTTCGCCAGCACCGAAAGCATCGTCGACTTACCGCATCCGTTGCCGCCCACGATCGCATGCACCGCACCGGCCGAAAACGACGCATCGAGCCCGCGCAGCACCCAGCCGGACGCTCGATCGTAGCGAAACCAGCCTTCCGACAGGGTGGTAGCCGACCCGCCGTGCATTTTTGGAGTATTCTGCTTCCATCCGTGCGCGAGAAGGCTTCCAAGCCGTTCTCGAGCGACGTTTGCGCCACAAATTCGGACGATTTGTCCAATTCCAAACTTTTTTCGCGCTCGATACGTCCCCGGGCGGCTCCAGAGAGCCCAAATTGTCCTCACGCCTGCTGAATACCCGTTTTTGCACATCGGATGGCACCCCACCCCAACGTGTCATCGGAAAACAGCGATTCTCGGCATACCAAAGAAGCCATATCCGCCGCCTCGTGCACGCGGCCATCCTCAATCCGGTACGCACACGTCGCGTATTCGAGCATTGGGCGCGGCTGATGCGTCGCCACAACAACCGTGCAGCCCAGCTCGCGATTCACACGAAACAGCGCGTGCAGGAAATTCTTCTCGGCAACGGGATCGAGCTGAGACGTGGGCTCGTCGAGCAGCAGCACGCGCGGGCGCAGCGCCAGGACGGCGGCAAGCGACAGCAGCTGCTTGCGGCCACCCGAAAGCGTATCGGTATCACGATGAAGCCAGTCCTCCAGACCAAAGAAATAGCTGGTCTCGGCAACACGGCGGCGCATCTCGTCGCGCGACACACCCAGATTCTCTAGGCCAAACGCCATCTCGTGCCACACGGTTTCGCACACGATCTGGTTCTCGGGATCCTGGAACACATAGCCCACGCGCTCCGCCGATGCCCGCACGTCCATGTCGGCAACGTTCTCGCCCAGCACGCTCAGTTCGCCAGTGCGCTCGCCCGCCGGAGCGATCTCGGGCTTGAGCAGCGACAGCAGCGTCGACTTACCGGATCCGGTACCGCCAACAAGCAGCGCAAATGCACCTTGGGGAACAGACCAGTCGAGCCCCTCGAGCACCGCAGCATCAGCATCGGGGTAGGCAAAGCTCAGGCTCCGCACCTCAATCGCCGGCGCGGCCGAGCCATATGCCACACCCGCCGCCGAGCTCCTATCCAACCGAGCCATCAGCCAAACCTCTTCTCATCAATCGCGTGCGACGCGCAAAGGCAGCATCATCCAGGCAGCGTACACGACATAGCCCAGCCACGGCGCCGGCACCGAGAGCTGCGGATAAAACGAATACCGTGTCGTCGCGGTCGCCGCCACGGCCACCGCGGCAGCACCAAACAGCGCGAGCCGACCAGCGCGGCAGCGTCGCCGCGCCCTAGCCGATACCGCGCGTACGTCGTGCGACGCGTCGCGGCGCCCCACCCGCGCGAGCGCATGGCGTCGGCGCGCTCAAGCGAATCTTCCATGCCCCAGCCCATCAGTACGCTCGATGCCCGCAGGCGCGATCGCACGGGATCGGTGGGCGCACGCCCCGGCACATCGATCGCGTCCTGTACCGCCAGCACCGTGCGGCCGCGGCGCAAAACTGTGGGATAAGCCGCATGCACATCGAGATCATGAGCGCGATCACCGGCGCGGCGTTGCCCAACAGTGCGAGCACCTTGTCGTATTCGAGCATCGACGCCGCGGCCTCAAACCACAGCACGCTCGCCACAAACAGCCCGCCCATGCACAGGCCGTAAACCATGCTCTCCAGATACACCGCGCGCATGCCAATACGAAACACCTCCGTCGAGCCCGAGGCGCTAAACAGCGGATTGAGCACCGCGATGATCAAAAATCACCGGCAGCTGCCAGCGAAGCGCCCCCAACGTGCGCGCAGCACCGCGCGTCGCAAACCCGTACGCCAACCCGCCCGCAAGCGACAGCGCGATCAGCACCGGCTGCATCGAGAACATGGTGAGCCCCAGCGTCAACACAATATAGAGTGCCGGCACCGCCGGATGCGACATCGAAAATGCCGCGACGGGTCCGTTGCCCGATTCCTCTCGCATGATATCCACGGGCACCCCATCCCTCGCTCAAAACGTCAACGCCGCAGCGCCGCCGCCATACACAACCAGCGCAAACACTGCGTCAGCGTCACCGACATCGGCCGTCGCGCATCAATCGTTACGCGCTCATCATATGCCTGCGGTATCATATTGCGCCGTGTATCGTTTCCAAACACACGTCTCTATAACGTAACAGGAGATCACATGGACGCAACCGCAATTATCCTCGCTGCCGGCGAGGGCACCCGCATGAAGTCGAACCACTGCAAGGTTTCGCACAAGATCCTGGGCAAGCCCATGGTCCAGTGGATCGTCGACGCCACCATCAAGGCCGGCTGCAGCCGCGTCGTGGTCGTCATCGGCAGCCACGCCGACGAGATGCGCGCCCTCATCGACGGCGCCTACGCCAGCAGCGCCACCAAGGTCGAGTGCGTCGAGCAGACCGAGCGCCTGGGCACCGGTCACGCCGTGAAGGTCGCGCTCGAGGCCTGCGGCATCACGCAAGGCCCCGTCGTCGTGCTCAACGGCGACCTGCCGCTCATCACCGCCGACACCGTCGCCAAGTTCGCGCAGACCGTCGCCACCGGCGAGCTCGCCTGCACCGTCATGACCATGACCCCGCCCGACCCCTTCGGCTACGGCCGCATCAAGCTGGGCGCCGACGGCCAGATTGAGCGCATCATCGAGCAGAAGGACTGCACGCCCGAGCAGGCCGCCACGCTGCTGGAGTGCAACGCCGGCTGCTACGCCTTCGACGGCGCGCAGCTCGCCGCCCACATTAACGAGATCGGCAACGACAACGCGCAGTCCGAGTACTACCTGCCCGACATGCTCGAGATCCTCAAAGGCCATGGTCAGGCGGTCTCCATCTTCCACTGCGACGACTACCGCGACGGCACGGGCGTCAACAGCCGCATCCAGCTCGCGCAGCTCACCGCCATCGCGCGCGACCGCATCAACGAGCACTGGATGGCCGAGGGCGTCACGTTCATCGACCCCACGCAGGCCTGGATCGGCCCCGATGCCATTATCGGCCGCGACACCGTCGTGTGGCCGCAGACGCACCTGATCGGCCACGTCACCGTGGGCGAGGAGTGCCAGCTCGGCCCCAACAGCCGCCTCACCGACACCACCGTCGGCAGCGGCTGCACCATCGATGAGACCATCGCCATCGAGGCCGTCATCGAGAACGGCGTCGACTGCGGCCCGCGTGCCTACCTGCGCCCAGGCACTCACATGCTCGACGGCTCCAAGGCCGGCACGCACGTGGAGATCAAGAAGTCCACGATCGGCGAGGGCTCCAAGGTGCCGCACCTGTCCTACATCGGCGACACGACCATGGGCTCCGGCGTCAACGTGGGCGCGGGCTCCATCACCTGCAACTACGACGGCGTCCACAAGCACAAGACCGTCATCGGCAAGGATGCCTTCATCGGTTCCGACACCATGATGGTCGCGCCCGCCCAGATTGGCGACGGCGCACTCGTGGCCGCCGGCTCCGTCATCACCGAGCCGGTCCCGGCCGACGCACTCGGTCTGGGCCGCGCCCGTCAGGTAAATATTGAGGGCTGGGCCGCCGATTATCGCCGCCGTCTGCACGAGGACGACGAGGTATAACGTTTTACCAAGCATCTAAGGAGCTGTTCCCATGGGGCGGCTCCTTTTTTCTATCGTGACCTGCGCAACCGGATGAGTGGTCGGTTCGTGTCCGTTGACGGTAAAGACGTTATCAAGACCCGATTAACCCCGTCGCGCGGTTACAATGCAACAAGGCATCTATATGGCATTCGATATAAAGGAGAAGGGTAATGCCGATTAATGATCCCGAGAAGTCGGAGAATATGCGCAAGTCCATCCGCGTGTATTCCGGTTCCTCCAACCGTCCCCTCGCTCAGAAGATCGCTGAGTACCTTGGGGTCGAGCTTTCGGGCCTTACGCTAAAGCAGTTCGCCAACGGTGAGATTTACGCCCGCTACGACGAGACCGTCCGCGGCGCCGACGTCTTCCTGATTCAGTCCGTGGCCGGCGGCAACGTCAACGACATGCTCATGGAGCTGCTCATCGCCACCGACGCTGCCAAGCGCGCATCCGCCCGCTCCATCACTGCCGTTATCACCCACTACGGCTATGCCCGCCAGACCGCAAGGCCGGCCCGCGCGAGCCCATCACCGCCCGCCTCGTCGCCAACCTGCTCGAGCGCGCCGGCGTCAACCGCATCATCACCCTCGACCTGCACCAAGGCCAGATCCAGGGCTTCTTTGATATCCCGGTCAACCACCTGTCCGCACTGCCGCTGTTTGGCCAGTACTACAACGACATGCACTTCGACACCGATAACCTGGTTGTCGTCTCCCCCGACGTGGGTCGTGCCAAGGCCGCCAAGAAGCTGTCCGACATGCTCGGCTGCGACCGCCATCGCCCACAAGGGCCGTCCGCGCCACAACGCCGCCGAGGTCATGGGCATCATCGGTGACATCAAGGGCAAGACCTGCATCATCAACGACGACATGATCGACACCGCTGGCACCCTGTGCGCCAACGTCAAGGAGCTCAAGGCTATGGGCGCTGGCGACATCTACGTCTGCGCCACCCACGGCATCTTCTCCGGTCCGGCCATCGAGCGTCTGAACGACGCCCCGATCGTCGAGTGCCTCGTCACCGACGCCATTCCTGTCGAGGTCGGCGGCAAGATCAAGACCATCTCGGTCGCCGAGGAGTTCGCTCAGGCCATCTCCGCCGTTTACCACGAGGAGCCCGTCTCCACGCTCGTCGGCGGCGACTTCGCGCTGTAGTCGCATCGTCCTTGTAACCCGGCGCATCGCCGTCGGAACAGAAGAAACCCCGCGCTCCCCTTGCTTCGCAAAGGTCGCGCGGGGGTTTCTTCTGTTCCGACGGCTCGCTCTGCCGCGGCCGCGCTTTTGTCTGGTGGGATTTCGCTGAAGCAAATCCTCGCCTTCGGCGGGCGTGGTAGCCTTGTCGTTGATTGAACTATTTGTGTAACGGAAGGACAAATATGGCAGCTGCACAGCCGCTTAAGATTCGCATGGTTGCCGGGCTTGGCAACCCGGGCGAGGAATATGCCGAGACCCGCCACAACGCCGGTTTTAAGGCGATCGACGAGCTGGCCCGTCAGGCCGGCGTCACGTACTGGAAAAACCAAGCAGGCGCCGAGGTCGCGCTCATCAACATCAACGATGCCGAGGAAGAGAACGGCAAGCGCCAGATTGTACTGGTCAAGCCGCAGTCGTACATGAACACCTCGGGCGGGCCCATCTCCAAGCTCTGCCGCGAGTACAAGATCAAGGCCGAGGAGCTGCTCGTGATTCACGACGAGCTCGATATTCCCGCCGGCGACGTGCGTGTTAAGGTGGGCGGCGGCCACGCCGGTCACAACGGCCTGCGCTCCATCATCGACAAGATGGGCAGCCGCGACTTCAGCCGCATCCGCACCGGCATCGGCAACCCTCCCGGCAAGATGGCCGTCGCCGACTACGTGCTTAAGCAGCTGCGCGCCCGCGAGGCCGAGGATTTCCAGGACACCTGTGCCCGCGCCGCCGACGCCGCCGGTCTGGCCATCGTCCACGGCGTAATCTACGCCCGCGATCACGTAAACGGCGCCGCTTCCGCCAACGGCAAGCACTAAAACCTATCATTTAGGGACAGGTTTATTTTTGGCAAGTTTTACCTGCGGAAACTCCCCAGTTGCGGCATCGCAATCAACCGCGCGCCGACATACATGCATAGCACCCCAAAGGGGCTGGCTCATCACAGCCCGAGGCCGGCCCCCTTTGCCGTTTTACCTGATAAACCGACCAAAATAAACTTCTCCCCCTTTGATAGGCCAAAGTGGATAAACCCTGCTCCCAACCGCCGAAGACACACGTAAGTGACATGTCCATGAGGGTATAATTTGCACCGTATGTCTGCACAACGCCTGTGCACGTACGGTTTTATTCGGGCTACCGTCCATTTCCGTGGAGGCACGGTTCGGCGGCCCTAACAAGAGAGGGGTTCTATGTATAAGATCCTGGAGAAGACGCAGTTCTCGGAGAAGGTGTTCAAGTTCCGCATCGAGGCGCCCGCAATCGCCAAGCATGCGCACGCTGGACAGTTCCTCATGGTTCGCGCCAACGAGACGGGCGAGCGCGTCCCGTTTACCCTAGCTGGCTGGAACGGTGACGAGGGCTGGGTCGAGTTCATCTTCATGGTGATCGGCAAGACCACCGAGATGCTTTCCACCTACGAGGCCGGCGAGTCGCTGCGCGACGTCGTGGGCCCGCTGGGCGTTCCCACCGAGATGGCCGAGGGCCCCTGCGCCGTCATTGGCGGCGGCGTCGGCCTGGCAATTGCCTTCCCGGTCGCCAAGCACCTGGTCGAGACCGGTCACGAGGTTCACGCCATCATGGGCGCCCGCACCAAGGACCTCCTGCTCATGGAGGACCAGTTCCGCGAGCTCCTCGACGAGGACCACATCCACATCACCACTGACGACGGCTCCTACGGCGAGCAGGGCGTTGTCACCCCACGCCCGCTGGAGCGCCTGCTGCAGGACAAGGCCGTGAGCCGTGCTTCTGCGTTGGCCCCGTTCCGATGATGAAGTTCTCGACCCTCACCGCCCAGAAGTACGACACCCCCATCACCGCGTCGCTCAACCCCATCATGGTTGACGGCACCGGTATGTGCGGCTGCTGCCGCGTCGAGGTGGGCGGCGTGACCAAGTTCGCTTGCGTCGACGGCCCCGACTTCGATGCCACCCTCGGTTGACTGGGATGACCTTCGTGCCCGCCAAAGCCGCTTACCGTTCCGAAGAGGGCGAGCCCCTCAAGGCCTATGAGGAAAAGAGCTGCGCATGCCACTAGTTAACGGTCGTTTCGTTGCCGATATGAAGTCGCCCCCGTACCCCGATAACGAGGAGCCGGCTGCCGAGCGTGCCTGCGACTTCCGCCCCGTCGACAAGGGCTTCACCGAGGAGATGGCGCTGGCCGAGGCCGAGCGCTGCCTCAACTGCAAGAAGCCGTTCTGTGTTGAGGGCTGCCCCGTCAACATCAACATCCCCCGCTTTATCGAGCAGATCCGCGCGAAGGACTTCGGCGGCGCTCTCGATACCATCCGCGAGGACTCCATGCTTCCCGCTATCTGCGGCCGCGTCTGCCCGCAGGAGAACCAGTGCGAGGGCAAGTGCATCCGTGGTAAGAAGTCCGAGCCCGTGGCCATCGGCCAGCTCGAGCGCTTCCTGGGTGACCGCCCCGAGCTCGCCTCCACGCCCAAGATGGCCCCCAAGAACGGCAAGAAGGTCGCCGTCGTCGGCTCCGGCCCGTCCGGCATCACCTGCGCCGGCGAGCTCGCCCGCAACGGCTTTGACGTCACCGTCTTCGAGGCCTTCTTCACCGGCGGCGGCGTGCTGGTCTATGGCATCCCCGAGTTCCGTCTGCCCAAGGCAGTCGTCAAGCGCGAGATTGACGGCCTGGAGGACATGGGCGTCAAGTTTGAGTACAACTCCGTCGTGGGCAACATGGCCACGGCCGAGGAGCTGTTCGAGCAGGGCTTCGACGCCATCTACGTGGCGACCGGCGCCGGCCTGCCCAAGTTCCTCAACGTCCCCGGCGAGAACCTGCCCAACGTCTTCTTCGCCAACGAGTACCTCACCCGCGTGAACCTGATGAAGGCCAACAAGTTCCCCGAGTACGACACCCCCACCAAGCACGGCAAGAACGTCGTCGTCTTTGGTGGCGGCAACGTGGCTATGGACGCCGTCCGTACCGCCAAGCGCCTGGGGCGCCGAGCACGCCATCATCGCCTACCGTCGTACCGAGGATGAAATGCCCTGCCGTCGCGCTGAGCTGCACCATGCCAAGGCCGAGGGCGTCGAGGTTCTGCCGCTCGTCTCCCCGCTCGAGTTTGTCGCTGGCGAGGACGGCTCCGTGTGCGCCGTCAAGGTCCAGAAGATGGAGCTCGGCGAGCCCGACGAGTCCGGGCCGCCGTCGCCCGGTGCCCATCGAGGGCGCCATCGAGGAGATCCCCTGCGACGTCGCGATCTCGGCTATTGGCACCAACGCCAACCCCTTCGCAAAGAAGATCGGCGGCAAGATGGAGCTCAACAAGTGGGGCTACATCGTCGCCGACGAGGAGACCGGCCAGACCACCGATCCCCGCATCTGGGCTGGCGGCGACATCGTCACCGGTGCCGCTACGGTCATTCTGGCGATGGGCGCCGGCAAGAAGGCCGCCGCTTCCATCACCAAGAGCCTGCTGGGCGAGTAATCACCTACAGCGCTAGCTACCAAACGGCAAAGCCCCCGTCGAGCTCACGCCCGGCGGGGACTTTTTCTATACCGGCCGCCCAAACCACAGCAAAGGTGCCTGTCCCCTTTGTGGTGGTTTTGGTCAGCTAGCCTTCGAGCTGCGCCACCTTGTAGCGGTAGGCCGCGGCGATGACGTCCTTGCAGCCTTCGCGGCCCAGCTTGGCGCGGTTGACGACGATGTCTTTACCGCTCGTCATCTTCCACTTGCCGGCGCTATAGCGCTTATAGAACGCCTCGCGCGCCTTCTGCTGCTGTTTGACCAGCTTGGCGCCCTTCTTTTTGTTAAGGCCACGCTTCTTGCGCACAATCTCGACGCGGTCCTCAAAGGGTGCGGTCACCAACACGGCAATGTGGTTGGGGTTGTTGCGCAGCAGGTAATCGGACAGACGGCCTTCGATAATGCAGCTCTCGGTCTCGGCCAGATCCAAAATCACCGCTCATCTTTTGGAACAACTTATCCGAGTACGAACGCGCATCGTAGCGGTCGGGCAGAAACGCCATGTTCTCCACGGCCAGACGCTCATCATAGGCGGCCATCTTATCGAGCGACTCGCCCGCGCGCAGCGACGCACGTACCAGCAGCTCGTTATCGTACAGCGGAATCCCCAACTCGTCGGCAAGCATGCGGCCAATCTCGTGGCCCTCGGCGCCAAAGTCGCGCGCGATGGTAATGACCACAGGATTCTTCTTATTCTCCAGATCGCTCATCGCGATTCCTTTCTAGCAAATGAGAAATAGGCGATTCCTGATTCCCATTTTGTCACTTACGACCGTCCTGGGTTTCCCAAGTGCGACAGATTGCCCCGAAAGAGGAGCGCCGCGTACTAAATGTACGCAAGCGACGATTGAGAGGCAAGGTGCCGTGCTTGGGAAACCAGACTATGCGGCTACGATACGGCGTTGATAAGCCCTCACCAGCAACGAGATGCCAAAGTTGAGCACAAAGTACATCGCAAAACACCAAAGCCGTAGAGCATAAGCACCTGCGACAGGTCGATTGCGTGGGCCATCACGACGTTTGCCGCGTACATGAGCTCGGCCACGTTAATGCCCGAAAGATACGAGCTGTCCTTAATGACGGTCGTGCACTGGCTAAACAGCGCCGGAATGATCGTCTTAAACGTCTGCGGCAGAATGATGTAGCGCATGGTGGCAAAGAAGCCGAAGCCCTGGCTCTGCGCTGCCTCAAACTGGCCGCGCGGAATCGAGTTGAGGCCGCCGCGCACAATCTCGGCCATAACAGCGCTGGTAAACAGCGTAAAGGCGATGGTCGAAATCACAATGTCCAAACCCTGTACCGTAAAGTAGATAAACAGGATCCACAGCAGATTTGGCGTGCAACGGAACAGCTCGATATAGGCGCTCACCAAAATACGGAACGGGCGGGGCGCATAGCTTTAACGAGCGCCAGCACCGTGCCAAAGATGAGCGAGAAAAAGATCGACAGCGCCGAGATCTCGATCGTCTTAACAAAGCCGCCCCAAATGTAGAGCAGGTTGGTCGCGTTGAAGATTTCCATGCGCTAGGCCTCCTCTACGTTGTCGAGCCCCCAGCTCGGCCAGCTCACGCCGCGCGGACGCTCCTTGGAGCGGCGCTCGAGCCACTGCACCAGCATGGCAAGCGGAAAGCAGATAATGAAGTACATAAGGCAGCAGACGATATATCCCTGCAGGTAACCGTACAGACCTCACAAAGTTGTCGGAACGGTACATAAGGTCACCGCCGGCCACAAGCGCCAGCACCGGCGTGTTCTTGACCGTTAAGCGCCTGGTTGCACAGCGGCGGCAGAATGATCTTGAACGTCTGGGGCAGCACGATGTACCAGTACGCCTGCGCACGGGTGAAGCCCTGGCTCTGGGCCGCCTCCATCTGACCACGCGGAACCGCCTCGATACCGGTGCGGATGACCTCCGAGATGTAGGCCGCGTGATACAGGCCCACGCCCAAGAAGCCCAGCACGAACGGCGCGATGCGCACCGGCTGGTCGGCACCGGTTATGGCCTGCAAAAACTGCGGTCCGGCCATGTACATAAAGAGCACCTGCACGGGCAACGGGGTGTTCTGGTAAAACTCCACGTACACGCGGCTTATGGCGCGCAGCACGCGCGAACGAGTGGTAGAGAACACGCCCAGCAGCGTGCCCAGCACCAGCGACAGCAGCAGACCGGCAACGACCACCTGCAGTGTCACGCCAAAGCCCCTCCCAGAAGGGCCCCATGTTTTGAAATGTCGTCGACCAGCGGTCGGCGTCAAACAATCCTTCGAGCATTTGATTCCTTCCTTGGACGATGCGCCTATACAAGACCCCAGTGTCTTGACCTCTTGGTCGAGCCAACCATCGGCCAGACGATCGCAAATCACCTGATCGACCACGGCCGAAAGGTCGCAGCCCTTCTTGGTCGCCACGCCGTAGCCCTGCTCGCCAAACTTGACCTGGGCTGCAGCAGCTCAACGGTCTCGTTCATGTAACCGGCCAGCGTGGAGCGGTCCATGGCAAAGACGTCGATATTGCCGGCGTCGAGCGAACTCTTTGATGATGGGGTAGCCGCTAAAGGCCCTAAACTCGGGCTTGCAGCTAAAGCCGTTGTCCTGATCATCTGCTCGATGAGGCCCCTGCGTGGTAGCACCCTGGCTCACGCCGATGACCTTGCCGTCCAGGTCCTCAATCGAGGTAAAGCCCGAACGCTTCTTGACCATGAGTCCCACGTAGTCGGTGCGGTACGGCGTCGAGAAATCCCAGCTCTTCTTGCGCTCGTCGGTGATGGTGTAGGTCGCCGCGACCACATCGAGCTGGCCATTATCGATCAGCGGGCCGCGCGTCTTGGGCGTTACGTCGGTAAACTCGACAAGCTCCGGGCACGGGCATCCTTGTAGCTCACACCAAAGACGGCAGCGGCGATCTGGTAGCACAAATCGACTTCCATGCCCTCAAAGCGGCCCTTGGCGGTGTCGTAATAGCCGTAACCGGGAACGTCCTTCTTAACGCCGGCATTCAGATGTCCACGCGACTTGATGGCCGCAAGCTTGACCCCTTGTCGGAGCCCTCGCCGCTGGTGGAGTTGCCGCAACCGGTAAGCGCGGTCCCCGTCAGCGCGAGCATGCCGGCGCCAGCCAGCTGCAAAAAGTGACGGCGCGACACGGCCGCCCTCGTCATATCCGTCATGTCCATCACCGCGCCTAGTGCAGAATCTTTGGACAGGAACTCGCGGCAGCGCGGGTTCTCGGGGTTATCGAAGAAGTGCTCGGGCGTGCCCTCCTCCAGGATGCGGCCGTCCTCCATAAAGATGACGCGGTCGGCCACCTGGCGCGCAAAGCCCATCTCATGCGTCACGCAGATCATGGTGATATCCTCCTGCGCGAGCTCAATCATAACGTCCAGAACCTCCTGCACCATCTCGGGTCGAGCGCCGAGGTCGGTTCGTCAAACAGGATGATGGGCTGCTTGGTGCACAGGGCACGGGCGATGGCGATGCGCTGCTGCTGACCGCCCGAGAGGTTCTGCGGATACTGCCGGCCTTATGCGCCATGCCAGCGCTTGAGCGCGGCGATGGCGACCTCGGTCGCCTCCTCCTTGCTCTTCTTTTGCAGCTTGATGGGCGCGAGCGTCAGGTTGCCGAGCACCGTCATGTTGGGATACAGGTTGAACTGCTGAAACACCATGGAGCTATACTTGCGAGCCATCTCCAGGTGATTCTTTTTGGTGAGCGGCGTACCGTCGATGACGACCTCGCCCGACGTGGGCTCAAGATAATCGACACAGCGGATGAGCGTCGACTTACCCGAACCGGAGGGGCCCGATCATTACGAGCTTCTCGCCGCGCTTGACGGTGAGATTGATATCTTTGAGCACATGCAGGTCGCCAAAAGTACTTGTTGAGATGCTTGATCTCGATCATGTCTGCCATGAATGTCCCTTCCTGCGTTTACACGAGTTGAACTATTGTACGGAAAGAACCGCGTTTCCGCAGCCCACACTACATTCCCGTAAAGAACCCGCAACCTTCCACCTGCTCGTTGGCACTCATTGGGGACAGACTTAAATGAGTACCTGCTCATTGGGCACTCATTTAAGTCTGTCCCCAACGAGTGCCCAGCCCAGCAAAAAGGGGTGCGACCGTAATGGTCACGCCCCTCAACATCAACTATGTCGACCGCCCTTAGGCAAGCTTTGCGCCAACAATCTTGGCAGCCGCAGGCTTATCGAAGTTGCCACCGGTGGCCTTGCCGAGTGCACCCATGACCTGCCCATCTGCTTTAGAGGTCGCGCCCAGCTCGGCGATGACCTGCTCGATCAGGGCCTCGAGTTCCTCACCCGAAACCTGCGCGGGCAGCAGGCTCTCCAGAATCTTGACCTGCTCGGTCAGGTTGTCGGTACGCTCCTGTCGGTGCCGGCCTTGATGGACATCTCCAGCGTCTCTCACTCGTCTGCTTAATCAGACGCTTGATCATGCTGTTGACGTCTCCTCGGTCACATCGCGGCGCTCGTTAACCTCGATATTCTTCACCTCGGCCTTAACGGCGAATGATGGACAGGCGAACCTTGTCCTTGGCCTTCATGGCCGCGATCATTTCCTTCTGCAGCTCTTCGTTGGTCATCTGTAAATCCTCCTCAATAGCGTGGGCGCACTGCACGAGCGCCGCCCCATGATTACTCAGTCGTCGGCGAATCGTCGGTCGAACTTTGGTGACGCCCTTCAGGCTGACGTTGTACGGCACGTCCTTGGGCATGGGGTTGACGGTGATGTCGGCATCCTTCTGTACTGCTCCAGCCACTGCTGTACGCAGTGCTGGCCGCTTGCGTCTTCACCACATTGGAGACGTACTTGATGGCCTTGGGCACCTGGTTGATGTCATCGACCTGATTATCGACATGGAAGTAGTCGGTGCACTTGATGATGTGGTAACCATAGGTCGACCTCGACGACTCCGCTCACGTCGCCCTTGTTGAGCCCCCCTCGAGCGCCGTCTGGTAGCTGTCAACAAAGGTGGTGAGCTTATCCCAGCCCACATCGCCCTTCTTCTCCTTGGAACCGGTGTCCTCGGAGTACTGCTCAACGGCGTCCTCAAAGCTCAGCTCACCGGAGTTGATCTTGTCCAGCACTCCTGCGCCTTTGGCCTTGGCGGCAGCCTGTCCCGTCGGAGGCGTCGGAATCAACCTTGATCAGGGATGTTCGACGAGCGGCGAGCATCGTTGTAGTTAGACAGATTTCCTCGTTGATGTAATCGACGATCTGCTGTCCTTGGGCTTGCTCGTGGGCGCGACGGCATCCTTGAGTTTCTGCTGCGCCAGTGCTCCTCCTTGAGCGAATCCTTGTAGGTGTCCTCGGTATAGCCGTAGGTCTTGAGGGTCTTCTTAAGCGCCTTGGCGCCGCCCGCGCTCTTGCACGCGTCCTTCCATGCCTTCTCGACCTCCTCGTCCGACACCGTCACGCCGTTCTTCTTCTGTGCCTGTTGAAGCAGAATCTGTTGCGTGTAGGAGTCGATAAGCTGCTTGCGGTACTTCTTGGGCGTGAGGTCGTTGTCGACCGTACTGTGCCCAGTCCTTGTCCTTGGTGTAGCCGTAGGACGTGCGCATGCTCATGGATCTGCTTGGTCACGGTGTCCTCGGTGAGGTTGGTGCCGTTGATAGTAGCAGCAACACCGCCGGTCAGCTTGTAGCCCGAGGTGTCCTCGGCCTGCGACATAAGGCCGGAGCACGCCATCGCCGAGACGGAAAGCAGCATCGCCAGCACGCCGATGACCACCAGAACGATCTTAACGGTCTTAGACACGTACGTCTTGCGCTGCTTCTTGCGAGAGCTAGAGGCGACGCGAGCCTGCTGCTCGGGCGTCGGCTCGGGTGGGGTTCTTTTTCTTATTTGCCATAGTTGGCCTTTCTCATACCGAATCGAACAAACGCCATTGTGTCACAACGCAGCGCCCGCGGCACGCTTGGTGCATTGGGGACAGGTTAATCTGCACCATTTTGGTGCAAAGGGGACAGATGTGGCACTTGGCACTTGGGGACGTTCTATGCCGGCACTTGGGGACCGTCCCTTACTGCCGGCAGAAAAGGAACGTCCCCAGTGCCGACTCAGCCCCACCTTAGAAGTGGCGGCGGATGGCGTCGACCATGCCCCTCGGGCGTGGTCTGGCCGAGCACATCGGCTGCGGCGTCGGCATCCATAAAGATATTCATGAGCGCCTGAAGTGCCTCGACCTGACCGCCCGGCTCGGCAATGCCCAGAGTTGATGATGATCTGCGCCGGCACGGGGCGCCCATGCCCGCCATAGCATTGAACGTCACGGGCGCGGCGGGCTTTACCACCGCGATATAGGGCTTAGCCACAAACCCCGGATCGGTATGCGGGATGGCGATGTTGGCCGCCGGCATGGCAAGGCCCGTGGGATAGGCATCCTCGCGCGTGCGGACGGCGTCAAGCCAACCGGGCACAATGTAGCTGCGTGGTGCAAGCTCGCCCTCGAGCCGCGCAAACACCTCATCCGGCGTCGCGCACTCCCAATCAAAAAACACCAGCTCAGGCGTAAACAGCGCTTCGTTATCCGCCATGCGCTCACCTCTCTCATCTAGTCACCTGCGACGTTCTTGAATGACCAGTCGTTAAAGAACGTCGCAGGTGACTACCCAAAACAAAGGGTGGCCACGTGCGCCTTGGCGCCAATGACCACCCTGACTACTCGGCTAAATTGTACTGTGCGCCGCTAGCCGCGAGGCGCGTCAATTGCGACCTTGCCGCTCTCCAGCACGTGGACGCGGCCGTCGGCGAGCATTTGCACGACCTCGGGATACAGCACGTGCTCAATCGCATGGATGTGCTCCTCGAGCGTGTCGACATCCCAGCCCTCCTCGACAGCCAGCGCGCGCTGGGCGATGATGGGGCCGTTGTCGTAAATCTCGTTGGCAAAGTGCACGGTCACGCCGGTCACCTTGACGCCGCGCGCAAAGGCATCGTCAATCGCATGCGCACCGGTAAAGCTCGGCAGCAGCGCCGGATGCAGATTGACCACGCGGTTGGGAAACGCCGCCAGCAGAGGCGTGTGCACCATGCGCATGTAGCCGGCCATGACCACATACTCGCAGCCGCGCTCGAGAAGCTCGTGCGCGATGATCTCGTCAGCGGCGATGGGGTCGGCGTAGACATCCTTGGACAGCGTGAGCGTCTGGATGCCCGCGCGCTCAGCGCGCTGCAAACCCTAGCCGAAGGACGGCTCGACACCACAAGCTCAATCGAAGCGTTGAGCTTGCCGGCGGCGATCAGGTCGATCAGCGCCTGCAGGTTGGTACCCGAACCGCTGATGAGCACACCGATCTTGAGCGGCTCGGCCGTATCGGTGCCGGTCGGACGGTTGTAGGGCACAAAGCCCAGGCTCGCGGCAGCAGCCATCTGCTCGTTAGCGCTCATCGAGTACACGACCTTACCGGAACCCTCGACGCACTCGCCCACGCGGAACGGCTTCTCCCCAGCGCGACCAGGGCTCGGTCACGGCAGCCTCGTCCTCGGGGGGCGACGATCAGGCACAGGCCAACGCCCATGTTGAAGGTCTTGCATGCCTCGTTGGGCGCGAGCTCGGCCTGCGCGACACGTAGGTGATGACGGGCGGAACGTCCCAACCCATCTCGGCGCCGTTGCGGGTGACCACGGCGTCGACGTCGTCGGCAAGCGCGCGGTTGAGGTTCTCGGTAATACCGCCGCCAGTGATGTGGGCGATGGCGTGCACGTTGGCGCCGCCGCGCAGCAGCTCCAGAATCGGCTTGACGTAGATGCGCGTGGGAGCCAGCAGGGCGTCTGCCAGCGATGCGCCGCCGAAGGTTCCTCGAGGACGGCTCAGCTCCTCGGCCTTAGCGGCGGCCTCGGGCGTGCCCGGCTTAATGCCGTCGACGCCAATGACCTTGCGCACGAGCGAGTAGCCGTTGGAGTGCACGCCAGTGGAAGGCAGGCCCAGGATCACGTCGCCGGGGCGGACGTTCGCGGGGTCGAGCATCTTGGGACGGCTCGACAACGCCCACGGTAAATCCGGCAAGGTCGTAGTCGGCAGGAGCCATGACGCCGGGGTGCTCGGCCATCTCCACCGCCCACGAGCGCGCAGCCCCAGGCGAGCCAGCCATCGGCCACGCCCTTGATGATCTTTGCCATGTGCCCGGCCTCGATGTGACCGATGGCAACGTAGTCCAGAAGAAGAACAGCGGCTCGGCGCCCGAAGCCAAAATGTCGTTGACGCACATAGCGACCGGTCCTGGCCCACCGTCTGTGACGGTCCATGATCGGGCAAGCACGAGCTTGGTGCCCACGCCGTCGGTACCGCTAATCAGAATCGGTCTTCCATATCCTTAAGCGCGGCGGCCGAGAATAAGCCACCAAAGCCACCGATACCGCCGATGACCTCGGGACGGTTGGTGTCCTAACCATCTGCTTAATAGCGTCAACGGCGGCCCCCTCGGCGGTATCGACGCCGGCATCCTCATACGTCACATGCTTGCTAGTCGCTCATCTGGAGCCTTCTCTCCCACTACCGTGGCGCCGCTCGGGCGCCAAACGGTGCTCATAGTTGCGTTCATTTCGGCGCGCGCCATAACAACGCGCGCCGTCATATCAATAACAAAACAGCAGGTAAAACCTACCAAAATAAACCTGTCCCCACATGGCAGGTTTTAGGCCTCGCCGTGTTCCTCTTCCCAGCTGCGGTCGTCGTATTTCTCGACCACGGCGTCGTCGTCAAAGTGCAGCGGCTTGTCCAGGTTGCGGGGGCTTAAAGCCCTCCATGAACTTTGTCGCGGCCAAACTCGGGAATCGCCACGGGTAGCGGCCGGTAAAGCACGCATCGCAGTAACCGCCCTTGGGCATGACCTTAAGCAGGCCCTCGACCGAAAGGAAGGCCAGCGAATCGGCGCCGATATACTCACAAATCTCATCGACCGTCTTGTTGGCACTGATAGCTGCGACTGCACGTCGGTATCGATACCGGGTGAAGCACGGCCAGATGACCTCGGGCGAGTTGATGCGGATATGAATCTCCTTGGCGCCGGCGTTGCGTAGCATCTTGACGAGCTGCACCATGGTGGTGCCGCG